>Ga0116229_10001670_pt1 | contig 35159 bp, 30 predicted proteins | sample S1TSphgellanicum_3_FD_87313 | JGI IMG/M metagenome (GOLD analysis project Ga0116229, IMG submission 87313) | Host-associated microbial communities from peat moss isolated from Minnesota, USA - S1T2_Fc - Sphagnum magellanicum MG | ecosystem: Host-associated > Plants > Peat moss > Unclassified...
ATTTTAAAATATTTTTATAAAAAATCCCATTCTTAGACTAAATGATAATTCGGAGTTTCTAAGTTCAAATCTAACATTTTTAAATATTTGAAATCCATTTGAAATTATTTTTAAATATTCTTATAAAAAATCCCATTCTTAGACTAAATGATAATTCGGACTTTGTAAGTTCAAATCTAACATTTTTTGGTGGTTCATATGGCCTTGAACACACTTTGCTATTTAAAACAAAAAAAGAAAGGGTGAAGGTACCGAGTACCAATGTGAAGTGGGGCCTTCTTGGGTGAACTAGCCACCCATGCGGATTACCATGGTCAAAATTCCAAAATCCATTTGAAATTATTTTAAAATATATATATATTTAAAAAATCCCATTCTTAGACTAAATGATAATTTGGAGTTTTTAAGTTCAAATCTAACATTTTTTGGTGCTTAATATGGCCTCGAACACACCTTGCTATTTTTTTTAAAAAAAAAAGAAAGGGTGAAGGTACCGAGTACCAATGTGGGTGGGTGAGTGGGTGGGTGCCGCATGGTTCACCCTGGAAGGAATTCAAATTCGAGGCCCATTGCCGACTAATGTAAACCTGACAAACTTTATTGCAAAGGAGAGAGAATCAGGTCTCACAAAAAGTACGGAGAATTTGAGAAGGAAGGAAAAGAATGGCAAATATTGGAGTATATTATTATTATTAGTATTATTATTATTTTAAAACCTAAACTACACAATGCACATGGGTATTTTCTTGGATTTAAAAATTTCATAAAAAAGAACCATACGGGATTAAATAATATACTAGGTATTTTGGTCTCTAGAACCTTCTTGTGAAATAAATGTGGTGGTGGCAGGGTTCAAGGGGGGGGTTAGAGAAATGGTTATTCCACACTTTGTACAAGGCAATATGAACAGCTCTTCACATACAAATTTGAATGTTGTTCTTCATTCATCCTACACTCTTGAAACAACCCCACTTACCACTTCAAATTTCATAAAATTCTATGCATTAAACTTTTTTAATACATTCATCAAGTGTTTAGTACCCCCCCCCAAACACCACACAACTAAAAGTTTGTTTGTTCATATAAGGTTTTGTGTCCTTCATGGAAGAATGATAAAGCCTCCCTCAAAGTTCAAGTAAAATTTTGTTGCACAAGCACTTTGATGGCATGATTATTAATTCTTTGATACATACATGTTTGTGTCAAAGTGAAAAGCCATCTTGAAGTTGTACTTTTCAATGATCTTGAAGCTCTCTTCATTATATCTTCATTCATACATGTCCTTATGTCATGTTCTTTTACGGTATACCAAAATCAAATTAAATCTTAGATTTTCAAACTTGCACATATTTTTAACCTTGCTTGCAAATCTCCAAGCCTTTTAACAAACTTGAGTTACAATAGCTACAAAGAGAGAAAGGAAATTGAATGAAGCATTAAGATTCTTTCTCTCATTCAAAACACCTTCAAACTTTTCACTCTTGTTTCAAATATGTTTTAATCTTGATATGACCTTTGTCATGTTTGTAAGAACAGTACAAGCAACTCTAAGATTATTGGGTCATGTTTCCCCAAAATCAATCTTTGATTATTATTATTTTGTAACCCTCATTGATGTAAATATGTGCAAATTGTAATAGGAAAAAATATTTGAGTTCAATTTATGGTCCTCTGATGTGAACAATAATTCAATCAATTAAAACCATAATTGGAAACATAGTTTCATGTTCATTCCACCACTATAGATTTGATATTCTTGACATCAACCTAAAACCTTAAAACACTTGATTGCTACATTCTTTCCCATTTTTGGAACTTTTAATGTTTAGTATATTGAAGTTACACTTTACAAATTAGTATCCATTTGAAATGATAATGGCAAACAAGATGTAATGTCATAAACACTTGTATAATTGCAATTCTTTTATCATGGTCATTGAATCATAAAACAAAGTGAAGGCCTTTGTATCTTTCCATCATAAGTGATAACATGTTGTGAGCCATTTAAAATTGAAATGTATGATGGAAAAACATTATGTGATTTAATACAAATACGACCTTTATTCATATTCATAGCAAGGTTGGCATTTAATATCATAACCTCCCAAGTCATCAACAACATCATTGTCTAGTATAGTACACTCAACAATTTCTTCCTTTAATTGCAAGCTCAATGTAATTTTCATTTCAATACATCATTGAATAACCAACATCAATGATATTGCTTTAAGACATGAGCTAATTGAATAAGAGAAAGGGTGTCCACAATCGATTGAAACACATTCTAATACGGATAACTTTTGATTTGATGACTATGGTATAGTTCAATTGTTTTTTGAAATATTAATGTGTTTTGAAATAGAGGTGATTCTTTTTAGCAAACATATGAAATGAGCACAAACATTTCATGAATATTGTTGGAAAAAAAAAGTGGAGTTGACATTAAACAACAAAATGTGAATGAAATATAAAATTGAACACTTGACATTTGACTTTGCTTTTATTAGAATATTCAAATTTCTAGTGCCATAGAACAAAATAAATACAAGACTCATCCCTCTCATGCCATGTTTTGCCATATTTATGGGGTTAAGTATTTATATATCTTTAGATGTCATCTTGGGTAGATATAATGAACATTTCATGGGAACCTCAACAAGTTATTTTCATGTATTATCTTGCATCAATAGGACTTTATTAGGGCATGCCCAAAACTTGAGCTTTGAAAAACTTCCTCTCACCTAAAAGAGATTTTGTGGTTCCCATATTTAAACCTTTATTTTTCAAATATTTTGTTGTTTAGATTCCAACTAAAATTTGAGGTTTCACTTCCAATCTATTATTTATTGATTGGCTTCAAACAATTCACATGAAACATGTTTAGTGTGACAATTGACATTGATAAAGTTCACAACAAGCACAACTATGTCATGGGCTCCTTTTAACATTCAAAGGTGAAAAAATGGTTGTGGATAAATATTTTAGGTGTCACATAGAATACATTGGACTTTCCTTCTAGTTGAAGCAACATTTATTTTGTGAGAACTCTTTTGGAAAGAAAAAGGACTTGTAGACATGGATGTAAGCCAAATTTTATGTTTGGTAAAGTTCTTTTGGTGAATCATGATCCCCAATGTTGTTAAATATGTAAAACCAAAGAAGAAAAAAATGGTGCTCCAAATGATTCTTGGCCTACTTTTTGTATATCATTTTAAAAAGGCTTTCTAGGGCTTTGTTAAATTTTTTTTCCTTATTCTTTTTGTAATAAATTTTAGTTTTTTGTGGTTATTTGTTCTCTAATGGTTATAATGCAATTAAGTTTTAAACAAAAAAATTTAGATTGTGCAATTTAAAATATTTGTTTTTTCAATATTGAAACTTCCCAACCTTGCACTCTCCTACTTGCTTAATTAAATTGACAAAATTTTACAAGTTGGGCATGATTGTGGAGGAAACATCATGCTGAGGAAACCTTTTGAGGGCATGTAAAACATGTTCACAATTCAAAATTGTAAACAACCTAAACCTAAATGAAAAGAATGTGATGTTACACACTTTATAGTACATGAGAAACTTAAAGTTTCAAAAATTGCCAAACTTTTAAAAATACTTGATAGGTATTTGTGTTCTTAAGAAAGGGTGAGAAATAATTCAAGCCAAAAATAGTGAGAAAATATGATTTTTATGTGTTATGTCCTTGAACTTCAACCATGTCAATATTAAAAACAACTTTCACAATGTTTTTGCTTCTCATGGTAATCCAAAACACAAATAAATCCATTGGTGAGCGAAATCATTGTAAAATATATAAAAACATAATCTACTCAAAATCTAAATTAAAACTAAGATAATTTTGTACATAAGTTCACAAGAAAGTATATCCAAAACTTTTATAAGTAGATATTTATAAAATCATTGGGCTTCCATTGAGTTTGTGATATTAAGTTGAATACATCATTTGAAGAACTTTAGTGTAATAAAAGTAGATAACAAGTACCTTTGAAATTGATTGGTCGATATGGTGTTTAAAATTACTTTTATATTAAAAGTTAAATATATTATGACAATAATATACTTAATTTAAAAATACATAAATATTTTCTAAGCTTTCATTAATTTGAAAATTAAAAAAATCAATATTTCATCTACTTGCAACCACTTTCTCAGAGCTAGACAATTTTACAAGTATATGCATTTTAAGCAATTCTATTTATTGTGTATTAAAGATGTGATTTTTCAATTTTAATATGATAAAAGTTAAGATTATCTTCATATTAATCAGTGAATCAAATATATATTTTGCTTTCAATACATTAATATTTATTATGGCTAATTTTTATTTTGTGATAAAGAAAAAATATTATTTACTTTACCACACAAAGGCTTGGTAAGTTACAATTTTATGATTTTGTTTGTGGGATGTTGATGTTAAAATATGTTAAATTATAATGTTATTATAGTGTATTAAACATTGAAAAATCATAATATATTCCAAAAATGATTAACAATTTTGTTGAAATTTGTGATATTTATTGAACCATATTATTCCATATGATTGAACCATGTAATAAGTTTGACAAATTATATATATAATGCTTATAAATAAACATGGGCATTCTTAATTGCTTGACCATAAGTGTGTGATACATTGAATATTTTAACAACCACATTCACATGGTAGGAAACAAAAAGTTGTGAGGTGAACATCATGAAATAACCTTTTCCAAATGCTTATTTTGGACAATTAATGAAACAAAATCCTAGTGTAATTTGAAGTGATTTTTTTTTTATATTATATATATATCATGAATTTACATAAAAATGGCACTACTTTTTAAATTTGGGTTATTTATTTGAATTTTTCAATGGAAATAAAATTATTATAGCTTTTTGAAAATTGAAATTATAAGGCTCAAATACCAATAGTAAAACCCAAATTTAAAGGCATTAAATTTTGAATCAATGTACTAGGTGTTTCCATGGTATAATGTACAAAAAAAGGAATCATAGTTTACTAGTTTTCAGTGCAACACATTTTTTTATGTGCTTTTCTAAATATTTGGAAAAGATTTTGTGATAAAATTATGCAATTAAAGGTGGATAACATCCTAAATTCTCATTTGAACAATGTAATGGTTGATTGAAATACATTTCTAACTTGCAAGAACTTGACAACATAACAAAAGAACCAAAAAATATTAGTTTTAATAAGAATTTGTTCATGAAATTTTTCACATACAAAGAAACAACCATAATGAACAATCTTTTCTATGAAAACTTTCAATTTTGTAATGACATGATGTTCATCTTAAATGATAAATTAATGTTCAATAATATATTATGTTAGGATAATGTTAATGATTATAATATTTTCAAGTTGTAAAATGTTCTCCCATTAAAGATGTAATTGGGTCAAATGTTGTTTTTATCATTCTACGAATGAAAAAAAATAAAATTAAAATTAATAAAAAATGATATATTATTATTAAACAACATGTTTTAAATGCTTTTAATCAAATTATTGGTATACAACTACATAAAGACAAACATATGAATCAATTTCATATTCATGGTTTATATAACTTGTCTTATTGTTAAAGCCCAAATCAATTATATGCGATTTAAAAAATTCAAAATGAATAAATTTTTTATGTGTGAGTACTTTTGATATTATATGTAATTTCAATTTTGACACAAAGTGTATGCACTGTACCATGAAAATATCCTATTATATGTATTATAATATTGGAACCATTTTTTGTGGCACCTTGGAGCACAATTTAAGCCTTAAATGGTTCACTTTCAACAATCGACCAAATTTTAAGATAAGGGGATTGTATGTTTATTTCTAATAACCACCCCCACATTGATTAGGATATTAATACATTTGACACTAATATGAATCAATCATTTATATTTCTTTGCAATAGCCTATACAAAGTTTATACTTGCAAGATGATGTCCAAATTCTTGATTTTGTGCAATCATTATATGTTCTTTACATTGGCATTCATTAAGAAACTGGATTAGTGTTTGGTAGGTCTAGATTAAAAGTCAAGTTTTAGGGTTTTTACATAGGAGGTCTTGAGTTTGTTTGCAACCATCATTGGAACCTAATTGGATAAATACTTTGGTTTAATTGTAGGTTGTAAGCATGTTTAATTGCAATTTGGGTTGAAACATGAAAATAAAACTTCAACCTTACGAGTGAACAACCTAGAATTCATAATCACCATACACATAAAGGCCCAACTCCAAATGAGGGGATGATTAATTTACAATGACCTAAAGTCGTAATCCAAATGCAAGCTCATTTTGTCTAACTCTTTCCATGCAAATTCACAAACTTGTTTATTTCTTTGGCATCCTTCCATGGCATTGGTGATATGAAGAATACAATCCCCCTCTCCTTCACCATGGTCTACCCCCCTTCCCGCCACCCAAAAAACCTTCAATGTCTTTCATTCGCATGCATGTTCATATTAATGCCAAAGTCTTGGATTTTCCCATGCAAATTGATATATTTTTGGGGTTTTGATGAAGAAGAATAAACAATAAACCCCCCCATCCCCATCCCCCCTCCCGTTGCCTCTCTCCCTCCCCCCCCCAACAATTTACATGCAAATTGACAAACAAATATATTGTCATCAATTCATATGATAACCAAGAATATATAGCCCACCCTATAAAGGGAGAATGTTATGATAAAAAAAAAAAAAGAAAAAGCCCAACCCCACACAAAGGAAGAATATGATGATGAAAAAGAATAAAGCCCACCCCAAGAGTGAGCAAATACTTTTTACTAGCAACCATCTAGTAGCCTAGCTCCCCCATGAGAAAAAAAAAGAAAAAAAAAAGGCTTTCATTCACACTAGCAAAAAAAAATCGGAATCAAAGAAATCGAAACAAGTTGTTATTATGTTCCAATTGATCTTGAGATGAATTGAAACATAAGTAGAGATGCACGTATCAAACTCAACCCGAGTGACTTTAACCCAAGTCCTGTATACTCTTAGGGTGCAATTTAGCTTCCATTTCATTGCTATGGCTCATCACTATCATGCCTAGAGGAACCCGGGCAACTCACTCACTCACTCCCTCCGAGGGAGAATAATGCACTATTTTCTAGTACAACCCAAAACCAAAACAAAAAACAAAAACAAAAACAAGTAGTCCACAAGATGAAGAAGGAGGGGGGCTTCACCTAAACACAAAGAAATCAAAGGGAGAGAGAGAGAGAGGTATTTAACCTCCTGAGTGAGGGCTCTAAGGTACAACCCTAAAAAATAAATAAATAAAATAAATAAAAAAAAATCACAAATCCCTAGGATGAAACCCTAGAAACCCAATTAGGCATTGAAGTAGGGTTTACAAACCCCAAGAAATCCAACCCCCATGGATGACCCCACTCCCCCCCCCCCACTCCCCAAATCCCCAAAAACCTCCTTTTTCTCTCATTCATCATAATATGTGCAAAATCGGCACCCCATTCCCAATGCATCATTCATTCATTCATTCACTCATTCATTCACAATTCTGGTCTTCTTGGAGCCCAAGAAGCTCAAGCCAAAGCCTTTGCTGTGAGAGCTTCTTCAAGGCTTCCTTGGTGGTTGTTGTTGTTGTTGTTGTTGCATGCATGCATGAGTGAGCGCGAGCAAACTTGCAGGCCATGGAAGGATCATGGTATGTACATATATGATCTGTGACATTCCTGAAGACTAACTGATGATCATGTACACAAGTGTAACTTCCGATCCTGTGCAGAGGAGGAAGAGTCCTCCACCACCACCACCAGCAGGAGGAGGAGGAGGAGGAGGAGGAGGCTGAACTTTACTTTGTGTTTATGTTTTGTGTAGATTTGAAGTTTGGGTCATGAATCTCAAGGTTTCCTCAAATATGCTTTACTAAGATGGGGGTTTTTTTTTTTTGGGGTAAACTCTTTTGGGTGGGTGGTTGTTCCTGCTGGTTGTCACGGATGGAATCATCATTTGTGTGCTTTTAGACTTGTTGGAGGAGTGTGCAGGGCCCGTGTGCAGTCGTCTACTGGGTATGTGAGAAATTGGTTGATTGATTGGGCCTGGTGTCTTGCAATGGCAGTTCTGAGGATTTGGGTTTTTGTGTAGACTCATGCAGGTGGTTCAATTCATGTCATGTGGGAATTTGGGAGTGGGGATTGGCTGTTTACTGTAGAGGATTTTTTTTTTCTTGTGGTTTCTTTGTGGAGGAGGAGGAGGAGGATCATGCGTGTGACATTTGATTACATGATCTTGATGAGATCTTGAGCCCCCGGCTTTAGTAGGAGCAAGTCGGGCTGTCCTTGTTGTTGTTGGTTTTGAAGTCTGGCTGGCTGGCTGGCTGGCTGGTGTGCAATGGTACATGGTCTCTACTGTAGGGCTTGTTGGTTTGATGCAGAAGCCTGCTGGTTCTAGTCTCCAGGGTCATGGAGAGTCACAGTGTAAGGTGTGAAGAAGCTGTAACTACTACAGTCTAATATATTGTCATGAACTTAGGTTCCAAGCATGAACACTTCAATCCAGCTTGTTTCTGGTAGTCTGTAGTTCTGCAAGTTCGCCTTGCTGCAATGGGTTGAAACTTGATGAGAGAAGTTGAACAATGTGAATTGCGTTTTGGGGGCTCATTCTGCTAAAGGGTTCGTGACCAAATTGTCATGAGGAACTTTGCTCAGGATTTTTCGGAAGTCTCTTGCAAGCACGTGCATTGGAAACTGATACCCATCACACACTCTCAACTAAGAACCTAGCTTCTTCACTGGGAAGTCCTTTTTCTTCTTCTTCTTCTCCTGGAAGGGTTTTTCAAGGAGCCTCTTATAGGGTTCCAGGAATAACATCTGAACCAGAAAAAGGACGGTCAAGTTTGGAGGATGAGATCAAGCACGTACGTTGAATACAATAAATGATGCACCGGGTTGATGATCAGAGAACTAAATGAGAATTGGGAGAAAATTCACTGACGCTGTTTCTTGAGACACCCGTGAAGCTGATCACAAGCCTAAAGGCGTGTTGTTCTTCAAGGGTCCTCACAAATGCAATGAAATGGAGAAGACTAGTCTAAGGGATTTGATGAGGAGGTGCTGTCGTCACATGGGTCCGTGCATTTGTTCCAGTATTTTGCTGTTGCTTGCTCAAGACTGAACTTGCTTGCATTGCTGTTTGATACAGAGATGGGGCTTGCAACTGCAAGTTTGCATCATGAAGACGAGTGTAGGTTTGAACAAGTTTTGGTTCTTGAAGGTTTGGACCACATTTGGTTCCTGCAGGTTTTAGTGCTCTGGAGTTAGATACTGAAATGCAAGCTTGTCAGGAGCTCAAGTGATCATGCCAATCTTGGGGCATTGTGAATTGGGTTTGTGAGCTTCATGGCCAATGTCATGTCGTGATCTCGAGCTGGAGCTTTTGTTTGTATGCATGTTTGGCAGCTTATTGTTTCCGAGAGCTCTCCTTTGCAAGGATGCGGAGAAAAGAACAGGAACGACAGGCAAGGCCTGCAACAGGAAGTGCATGCATGATGATGATTCTGTGGGTGTTGTTGTGTTCTGCATGGTGATGCAGGTCACATTCGGTCAGAGGGTGGAGCAACAGCAGCTTGATGGGAGGACCAGATTCCAGTTGCAGCATGAGTTCTCTCTTCTTCGGCCAAGACTCAATATTGCCTGCAGGAGACAGCTGCTGCAAGCCAAAGAGTTGCGCTTACGGCGCTGGGCGATTCCAACGGCCAGACCAAGTGTTGCTGGGAGGAGGAGGCTTCGAGCTGGCGATGTCCAAGGCAGACCAGTGTCAGCAGCTGGAAACGACGACGTCGAGAGCGCGGCGGGGCCTCGTACTAGATAGTCTGCTGCTGCGCTCCAGCTGCAGTAGCAGCATGGTAGACTCGAGCAGTGAAATCGTGACGGCGGCGGACGATCAAGACGTCGGTCTGACATGCAGTGCGAGCAGCGAGCAGATCAACATGAGGAGGAACCATCTTATGATGCCTGCACATGCAAGCTCGGGAACTGCTGCATCGTGTCTTCAGCAGCAGCTAAGATCGGACAGCAGCAGCAGTGGCGCCAGGTTACAGTTCTGCTGCATCGAGAGCCCTGCCGGTCCTCTCTCCCGCGGGGAGAGTGAGGAGGAGTCTCAGCTTCAAGGGTCGGAGCCTAGTTTCTTCAACGCAAACTCAGTCTCAGCTTGTGGGGAGCTGCAGGGCTCCTTCATGACAATGGGTGTGAAGAAAGAAACGTGGATGGATTTGCGGTTGCACGAGGAAAAACCGTTTGTCTTCCAAGAACACTCGCCGGCCTACGCGGGAGCTGTTCCGTCTTCGCTAGAAGCTGGCGGCTCGTACCTGAATCCTCAGGCTCCAGGACACGCCGCAATAACACCGACTGCTGCCATTCTTCCTGGATTCGCTGCAACACAATCCGCACCTCTTCCCAGCAGCTTTGCAGCAGCTCCTGGAGCTGTTCTATCCCATGAGGTGGAGCTGCTGCAAGGCGAGTCCCGCATTCATAACTTGCGAGACAAGATGGCGAGTAGTATGAGGGCAATCCTGTTTCGGGCTTCGTTGCCAATGCCGACTGCCGCGGAGATCGAGAACTCCAGACCCAAGCGACGGAATGTGCGAATCTCCAAGGACCCACAAAGCGTTGCAGCCCGGCACAGGCGCGAGAGAATCAGTGACCGCATCCGCGTGCTGCAGAGGCTAGTCCCGGGTGGCACAAAGATGGACACTGCCTCCATGCTCGACGAAGCCATCCACTATGTCAAGTTCCTCAAGCTTCAATTGCAGGTCAGTCTCAGAGGGACCTTCAGAGGACTCTGAATTCCTGAGGAGCTTTCCACTTGCACTAGAGACAAACCCAATTGCTCACATTCTGCTGTTCTGGACAAGAACCCACTGCAAACAAATCTTGTGAAGCTATTACAGAAGATGATGATGATACTGACATGATCATCCTTGTGAGAAATTCTAGTTCAGCTGCAAGAAACCAACAACTATGCTGACAGCCAGAAAAAGACATGTGATCTTCAAGCAACATGATGATCACATGTGATCTTCATAATTGTTCTACTTGAATCATCATGTAGAGCTGCAAGCAAATCACAGACAGTTTTGGGCTTGTGTCTAGAATACTAAGTACACCATCTCTTGGGGTTGACATGTATGTATGTGGAAAGCATTCAATGTGGTAATTTTCTTCACTCCCCTGCTGAGCTTTGATTTTGATCCTGGAGATGCTTAGACTGTGAGCCTGGGTTTATGTGCAGACACTGGAGCAACTTGGGAATCATGATGGGTCAATGTGTGATCCTGCAACAATATTGTACAATGGAGAGCTTGCAATGGGTGTAGAGAGTCCTAATAGTCTTGCTGCTGCTGCTGCTGCTGCTGCAGCTCCAATGCGAGCATTTGACTTGAACTGCACAGTGCATAATCAGTTCAATTCATCACGTGAAACTGCTGCAGTAGTAGCTGCAGCTGGTGGTGCAGCACCTGGGTCTGTAATAGGAACTGCTGGGTCACTTTCCAGTGGTGAATCTCTGGATGCCTCTTGCATCAGCTCTGGAGTGCGCTGGCCTACTGCCCTGAGATCTGTTTCCAATCTAGTACCTTTTGGAGGCACTAGTGGAGGAGGTCAATTTCCTGACCCTCTGCAAGAGCAGTTTTGTCACTGAAATCTCAATGATTCTTTTTTCAAGTTTGGAATGCCAAGCAAGTTATTACAGTACCCATCAGGGTCATCTCAGCCAATCTTCTCCAAGAGGTGAGAAATCTGGAAGGTGAGCCAGCAGATGGGTGGCTTTCTCAAACTGCGATGTGTACAGTTTCTTTGAACATTTTGTTTTGTGAGCTACACAATGATGTGCTGCTATCCATTTCTGCTGCAAAAGGTAAGACTGCCAGGAAGTTGACAGTCCAAGAGCTTGTTACAACAGTACATGGATCTGGCAGCTGTGACTTGGTTGATGGAAGGAAATAATGACTGAGGAGGGAACTTTGGTATTCAATTTACTTTGCTAAGCTCATACCTGAGGATTCTTGCATCTACCGGGAAGCAAGCAGCATGTTTTCCAGTTACATTTTCTGAATCCTGCTCCCTGGTTCTCTCTGCTGCTATTTCTGCCAAGGAAGATGACTTGGGTCATGACTTCTTGGGAGGGTCTTGATGATACAGCGATGATGAGCCTTCTCTAAGATTGTCTAACATTTGGCTTCAGCTTAGTATAATTCATAAAAGCTCTCTCTCTCTTTAACAGAGGCATTTGATCAGGAGCATGCTGACCGGCTGTGTAAAAAGTTGAGAGATGGTCATTGATCTTCAAGGATCATGTAGGTAGGTAGGTAGATAGGTGTCTCTCCTTGTGTACAGACTTTAATGAAGGCACATATATAAATCTAGACTGACAGCTTCAAAACTGGGGTTGTTGAGCAGGAGTGTAGAAATCTGGATGTGGCACCAGAGTATTAAGAAAACCTATAGCTTGAACCATCTACTTAAAAGCTTTTAATGGACAATGTGATAGGTAGTATAATCATGTACTATGGCTTGATTTATGAATCTGGCCAATAAGGTGGCAACAAAGTGTGGTGTACTTTATGAGCTTTTAGGCAAGTGTATTATGTGCAATTGAGCACATATCTGTTGAACTTATGAATGATGTCTCATTTTGAACTTCTCTTTCACCTGTACATGTTTATATATGTGAAGAGCTCCCAGTCCACTTTTCTCTGTGACACAAGGACATTGCATTGAAGAGCTGATGATTCCCGGCAATCCATGTCTCTTTCAACATTCTAGACACCAGCTCATACTCAAGCATCTTGTTCATGCTCATTCTCATGTTTAGTTTTGACCCTCATTATCAGACTCAAAACATCAGTGCACAGTGGCTACAGAATGTGATCAGACTCCAAACTGACAAATAGGTGAACCAAAAGCATGCTGTCGATTAGAAGTTCTGCAGTTGTGGCCCCTTTTGTTGGCCTCAAGTGCCACAATAAAGTGTAAGGCTCTTGAGGACAAGAGGAGAGGACTCTGTGTAACAAGAAAACCTTGAAAAAAGCAACCCAACTCCTCTGCAGTATGCAATAACTATCACCCATGTCAAATACAGTAAATAAACATGTCAGTGACACTGATCAATTAATGCATCTTTTCTTGTCTCTCAACCATGTCAGGTAATGTTGAAGACATTATGCTCTCATTCTAAGTGACATGCAGTAGCAGAAATCTATTCTGATTTTGCATTGGAAGTATATTTGAGTAAATCATGAATCAGCTGTCTATCATTGTACTCTTCACACTCTGAGTGCAGTCTCTAAGCATGGCAAAAAGAAAGCAACTTCCCAGCAAGCAGTACTCTCTAGGCATCATCACTGCAAGCTGGGACCAAGATGCTGCTGCATAAGTATAACCCCCAGAGCTTCAGTTTCTAGCAACCAATGTTGTTGAAATGGTTCATTGAACAACCACGAACCATGATCGCTGGCCAATCACACTAGATGATGGACAATCCTAGATGGACAAATGGCTTCTGCACTAATCCTTTGCTACTTTATAGACATATATTGAAGGGAACTGAAACCAGACCTGAGAGGATTAGTACATTCCCTTGAAAACAGGATTGAGCCGGCAAATACTGGACCCATATTCCTCATATTCTGCCTTTGTGTGACATGCCTGGAATACAGAAAACACAATAGTGAGTGTCCCTATGTCTAGCATAAAGCATGAACATCACACTGCATGAGGGGGTACTACAAAGAATGATCTATGAATTACACAGCAGTGGAATTTGATGGTGAGGTCAACCTAGAATAAGGTATGTGCATCAATTTGAGCCTGATGACCTATGAACAAACCTAACCTGGACTGCCCCTTATTTTTTGTCTGTTAGTTTTTGGAATGCTAGTATGCATCTTGGACTAGCCTAAGCATAAGATCTTCCTCAATAAGAACTTCATCATGTGTTTGGTTGTGGTCCCAGCTACAGAAAATGGATGACATGATGGAGGAGGCAGTACATTGTAGAAGTCTGGTGTGGAGGCAAGAAGTGATCCTCCAAACCAAACAGCAAACCGTTGCATGGGATGGCCCACCACATTCACCTCAACTGCCTGCGACTATTAAATCACCGCATGAAATACTTTTGTCAGTAAGCCGAACTGTAAAAGCTCTTCAGAGAAAACTTATCAATCTTCTCTCACATAATATCAAAGTCTGTCTTTGACATGTTATGCATACACATTTGAAATCCATAGAAAAATCTGAAATTAGCCCACAGATGGAAGAATTGTTTGACACATATGTTGGAGGATATATCTCTAGTGACAATATGGATGCACATAGATGAAGATCAATTCACAGGTGTTTGATGACTGAAGGATCAACCCAAAATGAATTTTTATTGTAGGAAACAAGTTTCTTCAATAGCAGATTTTCAGTGCTGTGTGAGATGCATTCAGAAAATAGATCCACAAGGTCAAAAGACAACCTACTTTCAGATCTCCACCACTCCTGGTCTCTGAAGCCAAAGACCGTGCATCTACAAGCTTCTTGATGTCACGCTGTAGTCTCCTCTGGAAGTCTTTGAACATGGTAGAACCTCCGGAAAGCACAATGTTCTGAAGAAAAACCATGTGACCAACTTTCTTACAGAATTTACATTATTGCAAGTAGCAACAGTTAAAAGAAAAAGACAAACTCAGAGAGGCACTGCAAATAAAAGCATACAGTTCATGCAGACATCAATGTGATACAGTGGAACATCGTTGCAGTTTGTGGTCAGTGGATTACCATTGGTCTAATCAACTTTCTGTTAGACCATAAGTCATGGAAAAGAAAGTAGCATTGTGTTCTCAGATGACAATGTATCCAACTACATAAAGATGGAGACTGGACCTTGTAAAGGGCACGTCGTGTATCAATAGGTGCAGACTGAATGCACTTGTCAACCACCTCCGGCAGTGGTACTGTGAAGTCGCTGCTGTAAATCTCAGGCGAGAAAAACACCTGTGCATCCATTGTGGACAAATGTCACCTACATAAATATGATGCATCACAACTATGGCCAATTGTATGGCCTACATGATAAGTGGATTTCTTTCTGATGGGGTGCAAGGATCTTAAGCAGCAACATTGCCCAGGCTTTCTGACTCCTGCAATATTTGCATATGGTCTACACAAGAGGCTTTACATAAGCAGTGTTCTAACCAGATGCTTGAAGGTGAAGAGGCTGAACCTCAGGAGCAAGAAACCGTTCATATCCAACATCGCAAGAAAATGGAGCTCCTGTTTTTGAGTTGAAGCCTGTCCATTGCTTGATGTATTTGGAGGGCTCCTTATCATGCTTCCCAAACTCCTGCAACCAGACCATCACACAGCTACCTCTCATGGCTAAGACAAGAGATGGAAGATTCACAACCTCTCTAATAAACTCAAAACAGCTGAAGTCAGCCAACAAGTCAATGTAACAAAAACAGAGAAAGCAGTTACATGGTTTTCCAACACAAACAGGCCTCAACTATCACTCTGAACTAGAACTCTGTAACCCTCACCAGAAAGTGTTGGGAGAGAGAGCCACATTTAATTGTAACAACACACAAATGACAGTTTGAAGTAATTTTCCATAAAAAACTCAGGGATAAATAATTGATGGATTAGCAATGTACTCAGATGAAGCAGGAGGGGGATGCTGTGTACCTTAACAATGTCTGCACAAGTGTAGCAGTAAGCCTCTTTCACCCTTCTTGCAACATCCAAAGAATCTTCTGGTGGGACACGCTCTCCTCGTTCCTGAAGGCCAGATTTACATTAAAAACCCTAAACCCAGAACTGAGTTTGGATCATGTTCTCAAACACAATTGAGACACAGTGTTCCAGCAACATGAAACATACTATCTTAGCTCCAGTTAGCAAACCAACCAAGAAGGCTTTAATGACAAAACCAATTTCCAACCTAGACAACCAGCATGATCCAGAGCACAGCCCTGGAAGGATCCACATGCAAGAGTTGAACAATGTTGTACCTTAATAGTGACACTCCATCTGACCCAGCTTGCTTTGAACACAGATGTGCACGTGCAGAGATAAAATTGACTGAAAAGGGAGGTTGAAAAATACCCGCATAAGCTGCTGGACAAAGATGGAGAGGTCACGGCCTGCAACAGGAATTGACTTTATGCTGCTGCCAATCACATAGCCATCCGCAACTGGAACAACATGTGTCATGCCATCCCCAGCATCCACCACCACCCCTGTCATTTCCAACTGCATTCAAACTCCCCGCCCCACCCAAACCAGATAAACAACATAAAACACCAACAAATCCTTGCAAACTGTTGTAAGAAAACCTGACTCAGGTGTCTGTGACAGAGAGTGGCATGTACCTTAGAAGTTGTGTAACCTGCAGCAAGGGCCAAAACAGCTTGTGTTGCTATGTAGAGACCTGGCACATTAAAGGTCTCGAACATAATCTCTCCCATGTATTCCCTATTCTCTGGTGCTGTGAGGGGGCTCTCAGTGAGAAGAAAGTAGTGATCCTCAGGATCGCATCGCAGGTAATTAAATATGCATTGCTGCCAAAATCGCTCCATTGTATCCCAATTCTCAATCTGCAAAGCTCAAACTAGCATCAAGTCCAACACCTAAAAGTGTTTGGATTCCATAGCATATTTAGATGCCAAAATAATATGACTGACCATAAACAAGCAGGAATGTGTCCTTCACCTCTCGCAAGTACAGAAGGTCAAGTTTAATGGATTGAAATATTGTAGAGAAAGTTCAATTTCAGTACCTGACCATGTCGGATCGGGTAGCTCAAAGTATAAGCATTTGCATGTGTGCGTGCTAGAGCTTCTTCACCAATGAAGAAATCAAGGTCAGCCATTACACCGGCACTATGGAAGGCGGACAGTCCTCCTTTTGATTGGTTGACTGTTTGTCCAAGAAATGATTCGTTCACTGCAACCACAGTTGGGACAATGAAGCATGGCTCCACATTTCCTGCAAACCCCATTTTTGTGTACCTAGCAAAAGGCCCCAAAGCATGAGTCAACAACAAGAGGAGGCAGATCCTTCAATTACATTCAAAAGAATTCATCAAAGGTTTCCACAGTCTTCCGAAAGCAAGATGCATTGGTGCAGGTTATTATCATCTTCCCCCAGGTTATTATGCTTTCTTGACCTATCTCCCAAAACCTCATGTCACGAAGAGATCATCACTCCACAAGCCACAATGACAAGCAAAACGACGGAAAAAAACGAAATGAATATCTAGTCGTATACTGAAAACCTATTCTTCTTCACCCTGTGCAAAACACCGACATCAGGCGGCAACGGATGCTGCAACAAAGCAGTAGACAGACGGCAAGTCGGCCGTCCACAGCTATATCCTTCTTCGATCAGGTACAATCCACTTCAAAAAGAGATAATCCAGCGACCCGGAAATCTTCACAACTTTTAGCAAGTACGTAGGGAAGAAAAGAAAAGAAAAAAGAAACAAAATCACACAGAGACAGAGAGAAACACAGAGACAAAAGCATTACAGAAAGAAGGAAAGTACCCTGTGCCATTGTCGATGACCACAGCAGGGCGGCCAGCGGCATCCATGGCAACGACAACAACAGCAACAACAACTGCCGCAATCCAAGACAGTGAAAGAAACCCAACTCTAGCAACACCAAGATTTAGTTTCGCATTCGATGTCGCTTCTCTTGCATCGAGAGCCAGCGAGCCAGCGAGCCAGCGAGCAACAGACAGCAGTCGTGCAAGCTCTTGAGGCAGCTCCGGAACGCCTATCTAGAAGCCTTATCGCCAAAAAGGGAAATAATAAAATTATAAATTCGAGAAATTAGTGTTTCTGGAGGTTTTCAGTCGCCAGAAGTGAGGGAAAAAAAAAAAAACCCCGCCAGATTCATACATGTAGTCTCCATTGTGTAGCCAAACATTATAGAAGGGTCAGTAAATATTTGTACTTTATTTCTGGTGTATAGCCAGATTTGACTAAATCTTCCTAGGGATGATCGCCATTCTGGCTACAGAATTCTGCTTGAAACTGAAATTGTCCTAATTCATTTTTTAAACCAAAATCGGGAGGTTCTTCATAAAAGGTTAAGAACCAACCAACAATTACACTAATATTTCAACTTGATATTAAGTTTTGGCATATATTACAAAAATGTCAAATTATAATATTAATACATAATATATATGCCATGATAAACATGAAATATTTCACCTTGTGGTGATAAACCATGGCCTATTAATGTGAGAATAATCACATTTTATTGTAATGATATCAGCTTTGTATTAGTTTTATATTAATCACAATATTAGATATAAAAAATTGAAATTCAATACCAATACCGAGAGGCTATTAGGGAGGGAAAAAAAAAAAACACCCATACCAAGACCAAGCTTGGTATTTTCAAAGCACTAGTTTACACCTCCAATTCTCAAGGTTACTTGTGTTGTTTAATGTTTGTTATCAAAATGGCTACCTAATCACAATATGTGTAGCAAGATGGCAACCATTAATGTGGCTAATCATATTCATCATATATGTGTGATTAGTATGGTTAATGATATGTGTAATATTTGTGTGTGATTAGGATGGTTAATTCTATGTGTCACATGTGTGTGATAAGCATGGTTTATCATATGGATGTGATTAACATAGTTCACCATATGGGTCGTATATGTTTATGTAACATGGTTATTATTCTTAGCATGTGTGGCAATGATTAACATGGCTAATCACATTTGAGCTAATCGTCATTTATTGCTAGATATTAGGGTGTTCACAGGTTGATCTTTTGATAATTCCAGCACAAGAATTGGTTATTTCAATCTGCAATTATCTCAAATGTCCAATTGGTTGTATATGATTGGATTGATTATTGAATCATCTCCTCTAAAGTAGAGTTTTTGAACCATCTATGATTCGAAAGTCCTTATGAAGAACACCTTCTCACCCATGAGGGTGAAAGGATTTTAGTGAGAATTTATCTATGGAGGAAGGTTGTTTGTTGGCCTTGCCTACCAAGGCAAGGATATTGTGTTTAGATTCAATTATAGAGTATGGTAGATTAATGGATTTTGGCCCCTAGGTAATATAGGTCTATTTTTATATGAGGATTTTTGAAAGATGATATTTTTTGGCTTGTGTTGAAACTTGAGATTAGTTATTATAGAGTTATGATATCTTGAAGGATTTTGGTTATTTTTAGAGGATTTTTTGAAGATTATATTTTTGCATGTTGAAATATTTGAGTTTCCATAATTCTTCTTTTGCCTTAAGATACCTTTTTAATGTAAAATGGCAAGGCTGCAGCGTGACACACCCCTTGTTTGTTTGTTTTATTGTTGTGTCTCTTGTTATGCTCTTGGTATTGTTGGAAAGCCTTCAATCAATAAGGATGCACCCAGTTGATTTCATAATGTTTCAACCTATCGTTGAGAAGTTATTGAACAGGTATTGGAAAAAAATGTTATCACATTCTGCCGCTCCTTATGCAAACCAAGAGAACCAATACAGTATAACATCTACTGTGCAATAAATTAGCTATTCTTGAATCAAACTCATAGACTATGTTAGAATATTGAAGACCTGTGATTGATCGATTCTTGACCAGAACAAAAACCAGCAGAAACAGTAAAACTTTCATCATCACTGGAGTATAGTCACTAAGAAAATACAGCTTTGTCACATAATCGAACTCATTTCTAGACACTCTGATGAAACCTACAAGTTGAGTCCCCATAATAAGGTAAGTCTTCAAAATAACTATAGCTGACTGGTTAGAGGAGTTGGAACTAAAGGTTTTAAACAGAGCACATAGAACCCCAAAATTGAAAGCAAATTGCAACCCTCACAACAAGACAAACTGGCCACAATTACGACTTGTCCTCAGACTCTGAGAGAGGAGTGATTTGTTCCTTAAGACCCTTCGATTTTCTAGTGTTAGCAACAATAGTCCCTGCCTGTGAGCCTACCTCTTGTAGGTCAATGTCCAACATCTCCCAATGATCAAACACAGCCTGGGGGAAAGCCTGTCCAGATGTTGCAGCACGAAGAGTACCTGAGAAACCAAATGATTCAATCACTGGAAGATATGCCTTGATGTTGTATAAAGGAGTTCCTGGCCACCGGATTTCCTCAAACACATGACCCTGCTTCTGATTCAGTACACTGTACATGCCACCAAGAGCCCCCTTTGGTGCCTGAATCTCCACCAAGTACACTGGTTCCAGAAGGTGAGGCTTTGCTGTCAGCTGAGCTGCATACATCACACGCCTGGCAGTTGGAATGACCTGAACACCACCCCGATGGATGGCATCGGCATGGAGTAGTACATCACAAACCTCAAAGGCAATACCTAGCATATTCTCCTCAGCTAATGCACCCTCCTTAGTGGCCCACTGGAATGCAACCACCACAGAATCCTTGATTTCATTCAGGTACTGCACTCCCTTACACATGTCAACCACCATGTTGGGGCCAGTGGTCTCTGGTCCAAAGCACCAGATCTTCTTTGCAAGATCCTTATCCCAGCCAAACTCCTCAGCCAACACCTTGCTCCTCACCTTGGGGTCATCATGGGGACCAATGCAGCCATCATCTATGGCCTCTGCCAATCCCTCCTCCAGAGGCCTTCCCTCAAAGTAAAGGCGATTGTGCTTGTTGGGGAACTTGCTCATCACTGTACGGGATGATTTCTCCAGCACAGTCTCACGGAAGGAAACCACTGGGTCTGACACAATAATTTCTGCACCTCCCATGAAATCTCCTGCAAATCCGTCAGACAAATTTCCAAATGTAAGTCTGCAGCACCTGCAATAATATGCTCCCCACTCTCCTCAATCGTACACAAGACCATGGGGTCTGACTTTGCCAATCTCTTCAGACCTTCAACAAGCTTTGACAGGTCGGATGCCACCTTGCATTGCACTGCAACACGCACAACAGGTGACACAGAGAATTTCAATGCCCAAATAGGGTGGACATCTACTTCCTTCTCGCCAGTCAAGGTTGCATTCTTGGTGATGAACTGATCCAGTCCAACAATGGCCACTGTATTTCCGCATGGCACATCTTCCACAGATTCCTGACGCCTACCCATCCAGATCACTGTCCTTTGCACACCCTTGGTATACAAATCCTTCTTTCCACCTGGTACATAATTGGGCCCCATGATACGAACCTTGCCAGCAAACACCCGGCCAAAGGCAAAGAACTGACCCTTGTCAGAAGCTGGAATCATCTTTGACACATACAACATGAGAGGACCCTCTGGATCACAGTTCCTGATGGCTGTTGCGTACTGGTCATCCATTGGGCCCTCATACAAGTTCTCGACCCTGTATTTCTGGGCAGTTGCAGGGATGGCAAATGATAGATCATCATCTCAAGAAGGGCACTGCTGGCAGGCAGCCATGATTGCATCACTCGCTTCATTAGCGCCTTTGACATCAGATCCTTCTCCTCTCCCTTGAGAGAACATCCAAGTTTAGCCATCATGGGCCACAGCTTGTCCTTCTGGTCATTCATGCAGACATTGGTGATCTGCTTGATAGGGTTGTACACAAACTGCACAAACCCAAGCTGGCATGTGGGAGATCCTGTGCTCTTGTTTGTCCATTTCTTGATGGCTGGGTCGTAGCAATTCTCACCCCACAATCGCTCCATCATTTTCTTCTCATCTACATTGAATTTTGAGGCATACATCTTGGCAAAATACTGAAGGCCCAGCCAAGAAGGCAACTGTTCCCTTCTCAGGATAGACTTGCACATCACCCAGCAGTGGATCCTCACAAGTTGCCATAATGACATTTGCATTTTCAATCACACGAAGGAAGGTCTAATATGCCTCCTCACCCTCAACCTTCAGTTCCAAAAAGCACCTGTCCATCTTGTTCACTGTCAGCACAGGCCGAATCCTCTCACCAAGTGCTTATCGAAGCACAGTCTCTGTTTGCACACAGACTCCCTCCACACAATCTACAACCACCAGTGCACCATCTGTGATGCAAAGAGCAGCAGTCACCTCAGATGAGAAATCCACATGCCCAGGTCAATCTATCAAGTTGATGAGATAATCGTTGCCGTCCTTCTGTCCGTGGTAATCCTTCAGTGCCGCATCCGATATCTCATAATACAGTGAAATCCCTGTGGACTTGATGGTGATGCCTCTCTCTGCCTCATCTGACCGTGTATTCATGAGCCGCACATCACCAGCCACTTCTTGGGCAATGATACCAGCAGCAGCAACAAGTGAATCCGTCAAGGTTGATTTTCCTGAAAAGCAGCAGATGCACTGCCCCATGCAAGTGGCTCCTCAGTTTGATAACTTTCAACACAAAACCAGTTCCTATCAAACATCCAAAGGATTTACACTTGTTGAATCAGCCTGCAACAATATACAATCTGGGAGATGAAGACAAGCTACATACCATGATCGACATGGGCAATCACAGACATATTCCTGATATTGTGTTTTTTGTCCATAATCCGCCGCAACTCGTCTGAAGTAAACTTCACCTGCAACCACCATGATTAGACAAGCGCTAGCCCCGCTCAGCACTCTTAATTTCTCAGCTGCAATTCACTATCCTCCAGGCGAGGACAGCGGCCTGGAGGACAGCGGAGAGGAGACACAAAGGGAACACTCTTGCATGCCGGCGGTAGCAGCAGAACATAGATGATCCGAGCTTACAAAAGGCCAATTCCTAGGAACAAGACACAATCTAGATGCTACCAAAGAATTTACCATCGTTGCTACTGAAGAGGGATGATCGGCTCGCAGGTCCTATCGATTAGCAGAGAAACTTCGCCACACAAGCAACACAAATTTTTGAGCAAGCATGCACGACAAGTAGAAAGAAAGGGAGATAGAGATGTTACATACCATGTTGACGCCGCGAAAGGAAGCGGCTTACAGCCACAAAGCGGACACCAAGCGGCCCAGAGCGAACTATGAACGGCGAAAGCCAAGAGAGAGAGAGGGCGTGCGAGAGAAGAGAGCGAGATGTAGAGAAACAAAGAAGACGGTGGACCAAGCAAACCCCTCTGGGCCTGCGGGCGTTTAGAGTTAGGGGCTCGCGTTGCTGCCGATGTAGTTTCCGTTCTCGGTTGAAGGTCGGAGCACACGACGGTAGGGCCACAAAAATCACGTCTAGGGCTGGACTTCTTCTCTGCAGGATTCGAGCTTCCAACTATGAATGGGAGGTCTGTAACAACAAACAACAATGCTTCAATGTTGCATTATCAAATCAGGCGTGAAAATCACTGCATGGATTCATGAGGATTCATGAGGATGCATGGCATAGATTCCTTCAAAATCTAGACAGTAACGTCTGAAAGATGTGTGTTGATTCATGCTTTCAGGTGTGTGGAGCACATTGGACCCCCGTTGGGAGAAGTTTGCTTCTTAAACTTTGTGAAGTTTTTTGACAATTTGCAGTGCCTTCTTTCGAACTTCTCATCGTGAAAACTTTCCAATGAAAGGTTGTGGGAATGAAGCTCCTCTGAATTGGAAGTAAACAATAGCCGCAACCACGAGTGACTGGGAGATGATTACTCGTGGAGATAACATCTAGAAGAAGATACCCATCTGGAGAGAAGTGGAAATATATTTGCTGAGTTGATTGAGCATGATGGCATTCTGTGGATCCAATCTGAATTCCCAAATGTCTGTTCTGCAAGAAGAAAACAGGAGATGGTTACTTGTAGAGATAACATCTAGAAGAAGATGAGCATTTGGAGAGGAGAAGTGGAAATGCATTTGCTGAGTTGATTGAGCATGATGGCATTCTGTGGATCCAATCTGAGATCCCACATGTCGATTCTGCAAGAAGAGAATGGGAGATGATATCTGGTGAAGTTTGTGGAAACTGTGCTTGATTATGACCAAGGCCCAGGTTCCATTTACTGAACTCTCCTAGTACTATGAGGTGACTACTCAAAAGAGACCCCCAAAACAAATTCAGCTTCTTTTTGGAAGAGCTTTTCAAAGAGATGGAAGATTGATTTTCTTCAAAGGCACAGAGAGCTGGTCCTGAATGATGTCCATGATATGGCAGCCACCGTTGTGATACGATAGCAAACTCCAATGTCCAAGCTTCTGATGATACTTCAGGTACATCTTATATCATCTACCTGCTATTTTATTTTGACAAGATGATTGCTTGAGTATAATATTTCTTCTTTTGATACTTGAAAGTTTCTATTTGCATGGGTAATGAAAGTGTGGTTGGGACACCAGTGGAAGATGAAATGAATGTCTCTATTGTGAACCTGGCTGATAGACCAGATATTGAATTTCTACGAGATTGTTTTTCTACTTTCTAAAAACAAGTCACACTTGGTGGTTTGATTTGCTCTAAGCTCTCTCAAGCAAAAAGAAAAGGAATAGAAGTAATGATGTTGTTAAAACAATATCTGCCATGTCTTCTGCAAACATGGCATCAATGATTGAGAGTTGAGAGAAGAGTGTGAGGTGTAATTCTAACAATGAATGGGCTTTTGAGCACAAAAAGAAAATTTCCTGAAGATAATAAGCTTGCTTATTATGGAGAAATTGGTAAATGAATGTCTGCATGTAATGGGTGTGGCAGATGCACTGTCATTGTTAGTTGCAACTTGGTATTTCAACTCAATAGCAAAGGAAAGATAGTTGTCAGTTTTAAATTCTTCCAATTTGTTGGATGCTCATAATGCAGTATCAAAAATTGTGTAGTCACAATTGCATGCAACATTGTTGTCAGTGCAGGATGTTCTTGTAGGATGTTCTTGTGATATTACTAGTTATCTGTTGTTGAAGTAGTTGGTTCAATTCAAGTGAAGAGGTGACAATTGCCTTTCCAATTCTTTTCCACACACAAAGTTCATGCATTGTGACTTTGATAGTTGTACTATGATGGCATTATATCCATGATTGCAAAACAGGAAACAAAAAGGGGATTTTTTTTTGCTACTTGTTCTCTTTGTTATCAGTTCTTCTAAATTCCTTTGCCTTGGTGTAATGGTAAGAAATTTCATTGTGCGGCTGGGTGGGCATTCCTTGCTCAACTGAAATTTGGGTATGGTCAGCTTCTTTTGTTTCAATCATGTGCATTCTGTGTAGCGTGAAGTCCTATGGTGAGGACATTCTTGAATAAGGGGCCTAGGACAAGGTGATAAGGGGCCCCAACGGATGGGCTTTGCACATCATAAAAGTACAAGGCAATGGTTATCATGAACCTAAACCTTATGTTTCATACATCAACATCATACACAACAGTACTAAAACAACCAAAGTGGTAGAGTCTTTTGAAACAAACAGCAATGAACTATGAAATTGGAATGATCAAAATCAAAATCAAATTCTTGCAATCGTCTTGTCCACTTAAAAGTCATTGACATGTAGCTTCAATGTGATCCATATACATAAGAAGGTTTCAAAATGCCAGGGTATTCAAAACTCCAAAGATCTATATGGAGATTTACACTTTTGTTTCTCATCTTCAACAGTGTTCATTCACTGTAGGCCTTCTTCAAGCTTCCTCTCTTAGATGATCAGCCCAATCAATAGCTCCTCCCTTTCTGTGTGTTGACTGTTAATGACTTCTTGCATCAATTGCATCAAGTTTCCCTTAAGTTATTGTAGGGAGCATCTTCCTCATGTGGTAGCACACCATCTGGCAAGAACTCTCCAATTATATCATGTATCTTGCTACCCTCAGACATTTTCATACCTCCCTAATACCTTTTAGCACATTCTTGGTCGTTGGTTGGCTGAACCGTAGAAATCACCTTCTTTTGTGTCCCATTGCTTGAAAGCTTGGTGCTTCCATATAATCAGTAATGTTTGGTAACTAGCAAGAGCACACTGGTTATTGTGACTAGTCTTGGTGCTCACATGCCTTGACTATTCATGATAATTTATGCGTTCTTGTTGCTTATGTAGTCCAATGTTTATTTCAATTCTGACAGAAGATATTGGCCCAAGACACCTTTGCAAGCCTTCACTGGGTTCAAGAGAATGAATGCAAAAGCTCTAGTACAAGTTTTGGCAATTTCAAATTGAACTACGGAGATTTTGTTTCAACCAAAAAGGACTTTTGTGTTTTGGAACAAATTATAAGCCTGGTGATGAGTGACCATAATAGTGTCTATAGGATTCTTTTGTTCATTAGCTTGCTTATGAAGGAAAAAATTGTTGAACATATTTTATTTCCCACTCAAGATTGACTTCAACTTTCTATGTGCAAAGTGTTGTAAATTGTTTCATTTTATATATGGAGAAAAGAAGGTGTAATCAATGTTGGCAAGTTCTCCAATTTGGAGTGTTGAACTTGAGGAGTTCAAGTTATTGTGACTTATTAAACTTCAATTGATACCTTTTTGGTGAAATTGACACAAGAATTGGACTATGAAATTAGCCTTTTGTTAGAATTGTGATCAAAATCACAACCTTGAATAAGAAGTCTTGAACAAAAGTTCAAGTTTCATAAGTAAGCAAGTTAAAACAAGAGGTTCTCTTAAAAAGGAAAAGCCAACCAATGGATACTACGTACCCTTGAGAATTTGATTGAAGATATGCATCAAGTTTGTACATGTATGTTTAAACATGCAATCTTTTTTTACCTCATTTGCATGTCATCATTAACCTATCCATTGTACTTATTAATTTATATTATAAGCGCTCTTTAAGCCTTTAATTAACTAGAGGCCTAATGCTTCAATATTTATAATATCTTCGAAAGTGCATCACAATTGCAATAATGATAATCACCCTTGCAATATTCAAAATATCTTTAAAAAAAGACCCAAAAAAGACACCTTATTTTTGAACAAGGAACTTTTGATTGTGGCAATTGAATTTTCTATGCACAAATGAATTGTGTGATTTTTAAATTGAATATTCTTTTGTAAAGGTCAAAGCAAAGTAAAGTCAAAGTCAAAATCAATCCCACCCTAGGATCTAGAATCTCTATTGTCAACCCAAATTGAAAAATTGGTGCTATAATATTATGGGGCTTTTGGGGTCCACTTAAGTGGATTCTTGTGTTAAAAAGTCAATATGGGATTTGATCCTTGAAGTTCATTATGGAAGTTAGACCTCTCATTTTTTTTTTAAATTTTATAATTTTTGCTGAAAATGAAAAATTCTGCAATAAATTCTCTTTTTTTCTTTAAAAGGTGTAAAAGATAACTGAAAAAAAGGTTTTACTTTTCTTTTTATTTTTAAAATTTTTAATGAGTGCATTGTCATTTTTATGCCTACTGGTTACAGTTTTAAGAATTCCTTGGAATTAGGATTTTAAAAGGATTTTGTGATGTATGCCTAACAGAGTGGGGATTATCAAGACACGAATTTAGCCAAAGTGACAATATCATTGAGAAATTAGCCAAAAATATTACTTCATATCGGAGATGATGAAAGTTTAGAAAGGAAACAGGATCCTTCTATATTCTTGGCTGGCTACTGAAACTTATCATAACAATCTGGAGATTTGGGGGAAAACAATGATATTAATAATCAAAATCTACCAAATTTGAACCATTTTTTCCATCAATTGATTGTCGCTGGTAGTGTGAAGCCCAAGTTGATTATTTTAAAAAATCAATTGTTGGTTGTAAGGAGGATTTTCTTTTCAATTTTGTGAGGAAGGTGAACTAGTGATGATTCACAAAAGGATTTATCCGGGTTTGGCTATAGGTCAAAAAGGAGAATAAAAGTTTTTGGAACCACATTCATAAGTAGCCAAATTTGGCTATGCATCATAGAAGAAGATAGAAAGTTTTTGGACCCTGCTTTGGCCACATGCTAGAACCTAGCATGTCTAGATTTAGCAATTTCAAAAGAACTTCCTTGAAAATGACAACTTTGGCCTTTTCCTAAATAATCAAGATCTTCAAAATTATGATAAAAGAGTAGTACCTATGGAGATGCAATGGGAGATGTAACAATTGTGGTGAATGGGAACATTAGGCATGAGAATGCTTTCAACTGAAAAAGACCATAAATTCAAGACAATAACATTAAGCCATTCTTATTCAAGAAAATAAAGAGGAGGAAAAACATGTTGAATCAAATGATAGAAAACAATTAGAGTTGTTTGATGTAATAATATTGACAATGAATTTCAACAATATACAAGAAATCATGGTTTATTTGATTAGTCAAATAGAATAAAAAATGGGCAACCAAAAAAATTAATTAAAAAAATAGTTCAATTTGTAAATATAAAAATATAAATAATAAATAAAAGTAAATACCTACCTAGCCACCCACCCATGACCTATCTACCCACCATAGCCTCCTACCTACCTATCCATAACCCACCTAAGAACTATATATTTACACACATGTATATGGTATATATATGAACATACATATTCCACATAATATATGTTGGTAAAAAGGATTGAACCTTGGTCTTCTTGTTTCTAAACCAATGTCTTGACCATCAAACCACCCCATCACTTTGTTAAACAATATAATACTTAATGGATTTAACATGTTTCCTTGAACTTCCATGAAACATGTTAAATGTGTATAACAACATTTGAAGTTCAATTTTTTCATAAGTAGGTTAGTGGGTACCTAACTAAGTAAATAGGAAGTTTACACATGCCTATCTATCTATGTTTTTAAATGTACATACTAACTTATGTAAACTATCAGTAGGTATGTAAGTAGATAATAGGTAGGTATATAGATGAATACATATAGGTAGGTAGGTAAGTAGGTAGGTAGGACATGGGTAAGTAGATGGTAGGTAAATAAATAACGTAGTAAGACATAGGTAAGTAGTGGTAGGTAAGTAAATAGGATATAGGTAGGTAGATGATAGGTAAATAGGTAGGTAACCTAGTAGGCATAGCAAATAAGTTAATTAACCAAATTAATATGGCCAATTTGACTAAGCCATGGGCATTTTGATGGACCATTTTTAAAATTTATCCTTTTTTACTAAATATACGATTTAACACTTAATCAAAATGATCACTTTGGTCAAAAAAACCAACCCAAAGGATCATGTGTCTTTCATGCCCCATGCCTTTAATCAGAGTGAACATCCTTTTGGTCAATGTGAACACTTTAGTCAAATTGAACCTTTTGAAAAATCATGATTTTTTGTAATCAACTTTGATATTGTTTGGTATCTTGACTTTAGCACATCCAAACATGTTATTAGAGACTAAAGCAAGTTCAACAACATTGAAGAAACCATGGAAGTTCCAAACGTATAGTCTATAACAAATCATGTTCATGTTGTGCAAAGGAAGGGAAAAGAAATGGTGACCTACAATGGATGATACATTTTATGTATCAAACATTAACAAAGACTTTTTGTTTGTTGAAGCTATCATTAATAAAAAATGTCTATAATGATATTTGGATCACAAAAATGTTGGATTGTCATGTAACAAGTTTGCCATTTAAAATGTTTATAGAAGGAGAAAAGGACAAATCTAATGGATTATACAAGTTGATTTTTAATAACACATAAATAATTGTGCTTCATCTACTCATCCTGATATAAAGGACTATTGGAACATATTTTTGGCATATATGTTTTAAACACATCAATTGCCAAGCACTAAATGCAATTTCATCAACAAGCCATTCAATACAATTGTTTTGCATTCCAACTTTCATGATTTTATAGATTTTGACAAGTGCACTTTAAGGAAACAACATAAGGAACATGTGCTTAAAGCAAGTGTCATTAGAACCATAAAAAAGTTGCAACTAATTCATTCTAATCTATGTGGTCCATTCATTTATGCATCAGTTGGAAAATCTAAACTTTCATTGGCAATTTTTTGAAGAAAACTTGGATTTTCTTTCTAAGGATTAAAAATGTAACATTTAACAAGTTTGAAGCTTTCAACCAAATGGTGGCAAATGTAGAAGAAGAATATCAAGGTTTCTAAAATTAATTGAAGAGATGAATTTTTATCAAATGAGTTCAAAATAATATGTGAAAACCACGAAATTAAGAAACAACTCACCACAACTGATACACTTCATCAAAACAAGGTGGCGAAATGAAAAACTCACACATTCTTGGATAAAACAAAATGTATGGCAATTCACAATGGGGTACCAAATTATTTTTGGATAGAAATTGTGAACATTACAACATACTTGACAAATAGGAACCCAAGTCAATCAAACAACTAATTATTGCTAGAGCATGTTTACATAGGAGTATGACCAAATATTAAACATATGAGGATGTTCCGTTGTTTAACTTATTTCCACATTGAAATGAATCAAAATGGTAAAATGGGATCAAAATCTGAAAAATGCATCTTCGTAGGTTACAATGATATTTTAAAAGCATATTGTTGCTACAACCTAGAGATAAGGAAGATGGTGGTTTCAAATAACATCATTTTCAACAAAAATATCATGGGGACTAAATTTCTACATCAAGAATAGAAGAAAAATTTTGCATTTAAAAAAAGAATTCCATTACGTTTGACATTACTTACAAATGAACCAATAGTGGAAGTAATGTAACCAAAACTTCTTGTTGATGAAAAAAAAAATTTCCAAATATTAAGGACAATGTAATTAGTGAAAGGCCAAACCATGTTGTTAATGAAAAAATAGTGTTTTCAAAAATGGAAAATGATGTTGATAATGGAACTTATGACATCAAACCAAGCCAAGGAAACACTAACAATTCGTCAATTGTGAGGAGTACCAAGTGTTGCCATTCCAATGTTCCTTAAAACATGTGGGTAAAAACATAGTCAAAGGAGCCACCCAAGTGAGTGGATATTCTTTAAAATTACATTTTTGTATGTTTGGAAGATCACAAAGGAAGTATAATAATTTGGATTATCATAATTTTTTTTGGAATATTTTCCATTAATTGTAAATTTTATTTGTTCAAAGTTTGACGCATATAAAAAATGTTTGGCATGTTCAAAGCACTCAAACCTCAAGAGTGAACAATCTTTATTTTTTTCAAACATTTTTTTTTCCTACCAAATGTGCACCATTCCTTTTAAAAATTGGAGAGGATTTTAACATTGATGATTATAAGAGCAAAAGGATTTGAACTAATAAAAATTGTTTATATAACCAATTTGAACACAATTAGTTCAAACATGTTTTTGACCCTAAAAATTATGGATTTTGAAAATGTGGCCTTAACAAAAGTTGTTCATATTTATGTGATACAGGGCACAAATGCATGATATATATGATATAAAATCAATTTATAGTCAAAACATATTTATATCTAACATGTTGTGTTAAACTGGGTGTCCAAAACACTAAATTATAAATTATAAACCAATGCAGAAATGACACATGTCATGTGTAGTGCTTGGAAAATGATTTTTACCTTGGTGCCCCTAGTTCCTTTGACCGTGTTTTCACCCATGTACCCAATTGAAGAATGTTCATATGTATTCAAAGGAATATATTTTGATGGTGTAGCTAAAATTTAAACTAACATCCTATGAGGAAACAACACAAAATTTAAGATGGAGAGAAACAATCAAGCAAAGATACGAGTCCATTATAAAAAATAAATTTGGATTTTTAAAGATTTGTCACAAGGAAAATTTTTGTGACAACCAAGTGGGTATACAAGACAAAGATGGGAGTAGATGGAAGTATATAGAAACCAAAAATCATTTGGTGGCCCATGGGTTTGAACAACAAAAAGGAATCAATTATGAAAAAACATTTGCACCTATTGTGAAATGGGTAATTACATAGATGGTAGTTGCTTTAGTCACTCAACAAAATTGGAACATCAAACATCTAAATGCAAAAACTACTTTTTAAAATGATGAAATTGTAGAACAGGTCTACATGAAACAACATTAAGGTTTTGAAGTAAAAAAGAGGGAACATCAAGTGTGTTGATTGTCTTGCCCAATTTATGGGCTAAAGTAAGCATCTCGAGCACAGTATGCCAAAATAGATCATTTCCTACATACACATGGTTTAACAAGTGATGTGGATCATGTTTATACCACAATGTTTCAAGAAAACAATGTGTGAGCTTCATACTTTATGTTTATGTAAATTTGCTCTTAATTAGAAGTAATGTAATTACATTAGTAAGGATCAAACAACAAATTGGAAAACATTGAGATGTCCAAGTTGGGTTTCATGATGATTCACATAGGGTTAGAATGTCGATGTGCTAACAAGTATCATGTTCATGCAAAGAAGGTATGCAAAAATGATACCTACAAGGTTCAACATGATAGATTGTCATCTAGTTGCATCTCCTATGGAGAAAAGGATATGGCTACAAAGTGACATGAACTTAGGACATATTGACAACACTAAATAATTGAGTATTGTAAGGCACTATTTGATTTTTTTCACAAATACAAGACCAAATTTGTTCATAGTAAGTTGTGTGAGTTGATACATTATAGTGTGACAACAAGCACACATGGAAGCAACCAAAAGGATTTTACAATATGTTAAGGGAACAATTGATTAAAGATTATTCTTTCCAAGGAAGGATGTTGGACAAAATGTTTATCATAGGGTATGTCAATGCAAATTGGGTGAGGGAATTGGATAGGAGGAGATGAATAAGTGGCCTACTATTCAAAATGGGCCTTAGTTTGATTGTGTGGAGCACAAAACTAATTGCAACCAATTGTGGTTTTATCCACCATCGAGGCAAAACATAAAGCACTTGCAAATGGAGTTAAAAATGTTATTTGGATAAAAAGGTAGTGAATGAGTTTGATTTTCAAGATTATGTTCTAACCACCATTTGGTGTAACAACTAGAATGCATGAAATTGATTAAAAATCATGTATTCCATGCAAGAATGAAACATATAAAACTACATCAACAATACATTCGTAAGAGAATAGAAGTAAGAAAAATTGACATGGCGTATATTGCGTTGAAAGAACAAGAACTATACATCATGATCAAGCCATTAAGAAGAACATATTTTGAATTTTGGAAAAGAATGACTAGAATGCACAATATCCAAAAATTATAATGTGTATCATTAGAAGAAATGTTGTCCATTCTGACCATGTTTTTGAGACTACTATACAACTAGTGTCCAAACCAACTTATTTTACAACTAATAATGTGTTAACCCTACATGTCCATGTAATTGCAACTTGTTGTAATTGCATATGCAACTATAAGAAGGGTTAAACCAAATTATAGTCATAAATGCAATTACAACTTACAACTAATATGATTTTCATTGAAAATGTAGATGAAAAGTGAACAATGTCATTCAATTTTGATTACATCCATCAATGGATGATAATGTGATTGGCAACTATAATGAAAGCTTTTGAAACTACAATAGTATATTCTACCACATGTACAAAGAAACATAGACCACACATGGCAAACTTTGCTATTTCAATTGGACTATTAAATTTCAATGTACCCATCCATGGGTCTTCTTTGCAATTTTCCATGGGTTTTCCATGATATAATATTTAATAGCTAATAGGTTGTTAGAAAAGGCTATTATAACCTAATTGGTAAACTAAGCTAGGTAACCTTAATAGCTTATGTTAAATTAAATACATTAGTAGCCTAACTTAACTTGCATACTTAATTAATTGGCCTCAATTATTTATAGGTAATAGTAGGCTAGATTTTAAGGTGTAACTAATAGGCTAGGTTATGAAGGTTAATCTAAGTTAAGTTAGGTAAGCTTGGTAGGTAGTTGGTAGGCTAAGTCATTAATTAATTAGTAGACTAGGTAATAGGTAGTAAGTAGGATAGGTAGTAAGTAGGTAATTAGTTTTGTGTGAATATGTGATCATGTTCTCATATTAATTAATTAGGTTAGGTACTTAATCAATTAATTAAATAGGCTAGGTAGTATGTAATAAATAGGATAGGTATTAGTAGGTAGTAGGTAAGTAAGTAAGCTAAGAGGTATTTTAATTTGTGGATACGTAATAATGTTTTTGTATTAATTGATTAATTAATTAGCTATGTTAAACAATTAATTTACTAAATGTAAGCTAGGTAACTATTTTATTAAGTAGGCTAAATAGTTATAAATAATAGGTATGTAATTTAGGTAGTATGTGATAAATAGGATAGGTGTTTGTAAATAATAGGTAGTAGGCATATTCAAATATTGTGAATATTTTAGTATGTGGATATATAATATTTATTATTATTATTATTATAAATTAGGTAGGTTAGGTAATAGATAATAGGTAGTAAATAGCTAGGGAAAATATTAAATATTTTATTGTGTGGATACATGATAATGTTTTTGTATGTGACAAAGGATGTGATAGTGTTGTAGTGTTTCCTTTCATTAGAATTTATCCCATATTATCTTTTGTTTACAACTTCAAACTTGTAAAATATAAGAACAAATTATGTTCATGGTATGCATTATAAACATAGTGCATGTGCCATTTGGGATGAGCCAATCAAAAGGTTTGTCCCCAACAAAAATAAAATCCTACCTACCTACTTAGCTTATGTTAGGTAACCTATTATAGTTTAACCTAGTATAGATTATAATTAATTAATTATAATGTTTAATTATTGACATTATAATATTTAATTTTTGTAATTATAATATATATTTTTTGAACAAATGAAAAATTGTCAAGTGTTTTATGGCCATTGGTTCTTTAAACTACCACATCAATGGTACATTTGGTAGCATGTGACTACCCCAAATGAAGTTTCAAGTACAGTCACAAATTGGGGTTCGATGTCATACTAAAAATCATCCATAAAAATGGATGAAATTTTTTTGGCTTGGTCATAAGATATAGTTCCAACTTCATGGCCATGTCATGTCTTTTGCAATTGTCTATCTTATAGCATGTGTCTAAAATAACTAGACTATTTTTAGTTTCATGTGTCCATTACAACTACAAATGACGCGCTCCCAAGTCACGGGGTGAAACCCACTTGAGGGTTTCACAAAGTCAAGTTGCGGAAAGTTGAACTTGGTAGCACGTTCCCGGCTTCCAACTCTAGAAAGGGGTAGAAGGTCGAGTTGGGAGCCCCAGGATTAGACTAGGGAGAAGGTTTAGTAGATCAAGCATGAATCTGCACCAAAACAAACCACCCACGTGGTTAGTTCGCATTCTGGGACCCCTTTGGGTGTTGGGACTTGCCACGGGCACTTGGACACACAAGACTCATCACGGCCCGGACTC
>Ga0116229_10001672_pt1 | contig 35148 bp, 33 predicted proteins | sample S1TSphgellanicum_3_FD_87313 | JGI IMG/M metagenome (GOLD analysis project Ga0116229, IMG submission 87313) | Host-associated microbial communities from peat moss isolated from Minnesota, USA - S1T2_Fc - Sphagnum magellanicum MG | ecosystem: Host-associated > Plants > Peat moss > Unclassified...
AAAGAAAAACACTAATTTTTTTTTTTGTTTAGTGCCATTTTTTTTTTTTTTTCTTTTTTTCCTTTCTTTCTTTTTTTTTTCCCTTTTTTTTTTTTTTCCATGTTTTTTTTTTTTTTTTTTTTTCAGTTCTTGGCATTCCTTCTATAGAGCTATCCACTCAAGCATCCTCCTCTTCTATTATCTATGGTTAACTCTAGTATTTTTGCATTCATTCGTTCTTCCATTTCCATTTTTTTCTTTTTCTAACCCCCCATTTACTTTTTATATTCTTCATAACCTTCCTACTCCTTCTACATCTATTTAAAAAATCCTTGTTTCTTTCGTTCCACTGTGGTTCAATTGCATTTCTAACCCCAAATTTCCCATCTTTAGGCTGACTATAGCCATTACTTGAAACACCTCTATAGTTTTGTTGTGCTCCAAGACCTCAATTACCATATCTTTTACAAATTTGGGGTAAGGTTTTGTGGTGTCTCCTCCCTAGATCCTTCTCTTGATAACATCACCCTATCCTTTATACGTAGTTCTTCACTCATCTCTAGAGTTGTCCCTTCTATTAACCCTAGTTTACTTTGTGGTACTAATATTGCAATTGGTCTATACTCATTGAATGATGGTTTTGTTAAAACCGTATGTGGTACTTGAGGTTGTTGTGTTGATTGTTGGTTCATCTATGGTTGTTTTGCCTAGACATCCATTATGACATCCTCATGAGCCTCCATCTATGCATGATAATCATAAAGATCATCTATTGCATCACGCTCTAACTAGTGTTATTATTCATGTATTGTTGTTGTCAATTGTGGCGATCTACTTCACTTTGGCTTCATCTACTATAGCTACTCCTTCCTCTATTGGTCCTACATTGAGTTCATATCCTTCTATGGTTTGGAAGGAATGTGACATGTAACCACTCTTAGGACTATGACTTTAGGCTATTTGGAACTCCATCACACTAATTTCTTAGGTCTAACATGCTTCCTTGACTTCCATCTTTGTTTTGATCCTCCTCAAATTTCAGCTTTGTTCTTTTTTTCCATCATTCATGGAGATCCCTTTGATGCTCCTTTTGTACTATTTGAAACCTGTTGCATTTCCTCCTTGGTTTTTAAAAATCTTCTTCTAGGTTTCTTTTGTTTTTTTTTCTACAACCTTATAATCTTCTTGAAACATGTATTTAAATAGCCTTTCTAAAACTAACGTCAAATAATAGGTTTTTTATAAAAATAAATAAATTCCCATCCACTTGCATTTATGCCTACATTTTGGTCCATTTATCCAACTCACTACATAGAGTTTGCCAATGACATACATTATACCTCTAGGGTTGTCACCACATTTGTGCGTTCATCACGATGTGATAGATGCATTTGGACATAGGCATAGCCTTGCATCACATCAGTGTAGGGTCAACTTAAGTCAAAATTAAGTCAACGAGGTTGGGTTGTCCCCAAAAAAAATTAATGGCAACCAAAAAAATATCATCTAGTCCCTTTGAATGATGTGGCGATTGAAACATTAAATTCAATTGACAACTTTCAATTGTCACAATTGATGATCGAAATTTTTTGGTTGCCCACTTTTGGTCACCGATATGGGCATTGTTTGAAAAATCCGATTACCAACTTGGGTGATTGAAAAAATTTTATCGCCAACTTAAGCAATTGAAAATTTTATGTTGCTTTTTAAACAATGACCAAAATTGTTTTAGTCATGGATCAATGGCTGTTTTTGATTGAACAACTAAAAAATTTAGGGAAACTTCCAATTTATTTATTGTTCTACCCACCTTTTTTGGGGGCAGATCGAAAAAAATTCAATCATTAATTGTGGCAACTGAAAATGGGCGATCAAAAAATTTTGGTCACCAACTATGGCGACCAAAAGTTGTGGCAATTGAATTCATTTTTGGTTGCCAATCTTGTGGTAACCAAATTTATTTTTAGTCACCATGGGGGTAGTTCGAATGTATTGAAAACTTTCCTTGCGTCAATTTTGACTGTTAATTTTAATGGATGTGATGGACACGGATGTGAAGTCCAATGCAAATTGGCCATGTCATGTCCATTTTGACAACCTTATATACCTCTCTTCCCAAAATAAATCTCAAACCCCTTAATCATAAAAGTATTCAAGAATTCTACAAGATTGTCATGGTTTAATTCCTTCAAATCAATGTCCAACAATGTGACTAAACCTGCCTTACTAACCCAAGTTTCTTCTCCCTCTCCCATCTTCTTCCACATTTTTATTCACTCCACCTGTTTGGAATAATTCTAATCTTGTCACATCTAGAATTTTAATCTTTTAATTGCACAGGACCCATCATAATTCTTGTTGTCTTACTAAAAATACCCCTCTGTAGCCTCTCCAACATAGGTAGGTACTTTGTAACAAAAACTACAAACTTTATTTTTTATATACCATAGATTTAATCTTGTTGTTTGATTTCATTTCAACAAAACATGGAATTTTTTGTTGTATTTTGATTGAAAATTTCAATAAACAAGAAAAGTACAGACTTTTGTAGTGATTTTCAAATTTAGATTATTATGTGGATTTTTTGAAGTATAAAAAATATAAGGAAATTAATTGTAATTGTATTTTTGGATTTACTACGTTATATCTTGAAGTATAAATTTTGGGTATATGAAATAACCATGAATCTGGTGTTTTAATGAACTATAAAGACATGTGTGTTTAGAATCAAGGTAGGTTTTATGAATGTGTGCATATTGTGGTGCAAATTTGTTGTTACAATAAGTGTGGAATAATTCTATAGGGATTTAATCCACATCTATTAGTACCTTGACCATTCTCAAATTGTTTCCATCTTCTTACTAACTCATATTCTTGTCCAAGTTTACATGCTATTGTAACTATATTTGGCATCACAAATCAATTTTGTTGTTCTCATGAAACAATTATTGCTATTTAAGGTATCCGACTCGTCATCCTAGGCATTCTTGATGATGGTGTTAATTTTCTATATGTGCAAGAGATGTTGTGTTATGTCATTTGCATTGTTGTTGGCAAGTGGGATCTTATTAGAATTGTTGAAAAAGAGGCTTGGAATAGGTGTGAAGAAGCAACTAGGTTGGTGCCTTATTGCAATTTGTGGTAGCTTGTTTTGTGCATTCTCTGTGCTTACATTTCACCATTCTGGTGGCCCTCTAGACTGGAGGTTGAGCCTAAGGCATCAAGAAACAATGAGAATTTAAACATTAGAGATGGGGTGGATTTGCTTGATCCTTTTCACTACACTGCAAATGCACCTAGTTGTGCATGGAAAATATAGGTTTTTCATACCTTCCATGACCAAAGTGTGGATAAATTTATGCATGTTTGATTGGTGATCTCAAAACTTAATTTGATGTAGTTGAACAGATCACAAGCACTTATTGATCAACAAAACTTCCAAGATTCAATTTGTTATTAAACATGGTCCTTTATCTACCAATGTGAAGAGCTTCAAATTAATAGCATTTCTACATGTAAACAATTTAGAAAAAGTCTTCCTTGTGCAAACCACAATTGTTTCTAATGGTAGACCCCAATAATTTCATTTCCCATAAAATGATATAATTATTAAGGTTTACCATTACCACTAACCTACAGATCTTGAAAATGGTGTGTGATGGTGGCAACAACCTTGCAACAAGGCAAGTTTGAACTGAAATGTTTGTTGTGGTGATGGCTATATAAGAATATTGGGCTTAAAAAATCAAGGAGTAATAAAAGAAACAAAACAAGAGAGCACCAAACAATAAGTGCCACAAAATTGAGAGTGGCAAATGGTGCAAAAAATCATTTAGTTGAAAAAAAGTAGACCAACCCATCAATAGTAGGACACAAACACTTTGTCAAAAGTCAGTTGTTGGGAGGGAATAGACCCAAGCCTTGGATTTTAGCAAGACAAAGAAACTTTATTCAAGAAGTCCTAAAGGTCCATCAAAAGGTGGGTTGGTCACACACCACATTGCCAATTACAATGTAGTCATAAGCTCCTCTTCTGATGGTGCATATGGACCTTTGAGCAACTCTAGATCAAATACCTTTGCTATCCATGCTACACAGTTCGGTAGATCTAAAGCACCTTCTATTGTACTAACATTCGTTGGCACTTCCTTCTAGACACCCAAGGAGTTGATGAAAAGCTTAGTATATATTTTAAACATGGAAATAGGATGAACTTGGATGTTGAACCTACACCCATCCTATCTATTGCTTCATAACTTCCTTCACACAAACCATGATAGAAAATAAAGATCAATAATAGGTGAATATAAATTAGAATACAACATTGTCCAAGTATATGCATGATTGCAAAAGATTCATTCCTTTGGACCAATGTGGTAACCCCTGTACACATAAATTATGAAAAGAAAAGAAAAACACCTAGCAAGAAAGCCAAGGCAATTCAAGACATTATGGAACCATAAAAGGATGTTCAAGTATATGCACATAACTGTTGGAATGAATCAAGGAAATAAGAAATTAGATAAATGACAAGTGTCTAAGGACTAAGACAAATCCAAATTCAACCAATTTTTCAACTAGGCAACCAATCCTTCAACCGATGATCAAATTAGACTTCCAGGGTGGCCAATCCTACAACCATGATCAAATTGGACTTCCATTAGACTTTCAAGGCAACCAACAAAAATAAGGACTGACATTGGACTATTTAGGAGTCTAATAAAACACCATTCTTGTAACCCATAATGAAATTAGAATTATGAGGCAACCATTTATGCAAACCAAAATCAAATTGGACTTCCATTGAAAATACTAACATTGGACTTCACATGCAGTTATACAACGTTGTTCTTATAAATTAAACATATGATAGACTTCTCGATTTACAAGCACCATTACCATAATTTGAATTTTCAATTGAATCATAGATAGGAATTATAAAAAACAAAAGAGGCATTGCAAAAACAAGTCTAATACAAGTAAAAAATTAATCTAGGTCAACTCTAGATTTATTTTAAAACTACAATCTTTATAAAATCAAAGGTCTCAAGCCACAATCCTTCATTCAACCATGAAACAATCAACATGTTTAACATTTGCAAGGTATGATTTCAAATTGCTCAAGGTTGATGAAGTAATTGTTGCTAATTTACAATGGACATTGCTGATCACATATCTAAAAGCGAGGAAATTTAGGGTTTAATTTCAAGCAAAAACTCACTTGAAAGATACGCCTTTTCTTTCAATCTTTGTAGCCATGACAAATGCATTGGTGATTGGGTTCTCAAGCTTGTCAAGGCATCCTCAATCAAGGGCCGAACACTGATAAATTGCAACCAAGTAAGCTAAAATTGTTCTTTATAATTAACAACCTTGCAATATTGGTGAAAACCTACATAGTATGTAATACAATACACATGATATGTGTGGTCACAACTAGCCACAATAATATCATTACTCAGAAACCATTGTGCACAAATTGGGCATTCATTGATAACAATGGTGGATTTACTTAGGCATTACAAAACACTAGGATCTAGTTTAAAATCAGAATCATGAAGCATGGTCTATGGGTAAAGCACATAACCCCACCACCTACATTTTCTCCAGCATTTCTTCAAGTAGTACCACCTCCAACTCAAGCTGACCTATCTTGGATTTATTCTTTTCAAACACAACAATAGTGGCCACTAGATTTGCCCAAACCACCTCTTATTCTTTCAATTTTGACATTTGAAACTTTTGGGTGATAAGAATCATGTCTCTAATTGTTTCAAGTGATCTCAATTCACTTTGAAAAACACTTGAAATAATTACATTTGATTCATAGCTTATTGCATTAGGTTCATAATCAACCTAAAATTTGTCAAACCTCTCACATAAGTGCTCAAAATCTTCGGGGTTTTGCTACACTAAAGAACCAACCATAGGTTGTCGAACGACCTTTGAAGCATTTTTGGCAGTAGCCAATTGTTATCAACCTACTACATGCACATTTTGAAATCTTCACAACTTCAAATCTCTTCTTCATGCCATTTAAGGCCAATTTCCAACCTTAATAGTTTGTTGCTTGTCTCCAACTTGTTCAAATTTTGAACAACATTGCCATTTTGCATTTGACCATGAGCAACAACTCCATGCTCACTTTTCACACGCTTGCCATTAGGTAGTTGTAGACCTCGTTTCACTTTGCGTATTTTGCCAGTTTCCACTTCTCGAGCCACATTGGTTGCCTTCATCTCCTTCAACTTTGAGACATATTTGTTACAATGAACTCCATACTTTGCCCAATCCAATTCAACATCATAATTGAGCCAATAGATCACACCTTGAGCAAAACTTTTATTAATCTGCCCATTTGTCACCTTGCACTTCCTAGTGACCCTTATGTACAACTCAAGAATGCTTTTCACTATTTCAATAGAAACTCTCTTGTCATACCTATAGCCATTTTTTGAAAATTTGGGCCCAAACAATTTTTTCAATCTAGGAAGTTGGCACCTCTTTCATTGTCAAATTCAGTACATCTACCCCCTTGTTTTTAAACCTCTATTCTCAACATACCAAACTATGTCAAGAGCCAGAGCTTGTGACCTCCAACAATAACCCTCCTAATGAGCTATGGGATAAATATATAAAAGGGCATAAGCACACTAAGCCCCCCAAAAATTGTAGTCACAAGTAAAATCATTCTGTGATTATCTTTTTTGGGTAATGTATGGACATCACATCTTGGATATTTTTGCTTGTTTAAAATAAATTTGATTAACTTGAAACGTAATCTAATCAATTATTTTTAAAAATCCAATAAACAATGAAAAACTTGAATGTATGGAATATATTTGTGACAAAATAATACTTGTCATAGAGTTTGTAAAATTGTACATATACTTCAAAACTAAGGTTGTGAATGGAATTCTTGGGTGAATTTTTTTTTAATGGTTTATGATATTGGTATATATGAATTAAATCTAGGACCATTTAGAAATTTAAAAAAATTGTGTTTTTTGCATTTTTGAACAGTAAATGCATAATAATATATATTTTAGGAAAAAACCACTACCATATCAAAGAGGAGGAGATTTTATAGATATGCATTACATTATTTTTTCAATTTTCTTTTATTTAGTAATGTTTCATGAACCACAAACATGAGGCCTTATTGTTGTTGAAAAACTATAAATTATATACTATGTGTACATTAATTTTATCCAATCCTCTTCACCTAATTGTTGGATCAAGATTATTTTTGACTCAAAAGAAACTTTGAGTTCCAAAATGTTATCATGCAAATTTTAAAGTTTTTTGCTTGTGTTTAGGATAACCAAAGAATATCATCAAGATTTTAGCTTACTACATACTATAATACTCATTATACATCACCTTTTTTGGTGAAAAGTGGTTCACCCTTAATGTGCTTTCACCCAAAACAAATGAAAAAAGTTCAAACACAACTACAAAACCTTTTTTAGGTTGATTAAACTTCTAATGATCTACGCAATATAGCTGCAAAGAATCCAAAACAAAAAATACACATAATGCAAAAAGGGCCCACGTATTCATGCTTTAGGAGATGGAAGATCTAGATCATAGAGTTTTAGACTATTTGAAGAAGTCGAGGAAAATAGGTGATGTTAAGTTTAGTAGAAAGATAGGCGGGTTGACACAAAGCTCAAATGAACTATTGCACAAGCGAATGGGGAAGAAAGGGTTTAGGTTTAGGGTGATTGAGTGATGTAACACAATGTACCATTTTGAAAATCCCTCCAAAAACAAAGGACTTGTTGGACATAGGTTTGACTTTGACTAGGTAAAAAATTGATTAGGACTCTAATTTGTAATTCCTAACATTTGTTCCTAACATGTAGCTCGGATCTTGAATAAGGCCATATTTACACCTTTTGGCCTCTCTTCACAAATGGTCAACCATGGATATTGCGAAACAAAGTACCATGTTCAAGAGCACTAATTGTGCAGAACATTCATCACTCCATACCACATGGTTTTTTGGCCAACACACCTTGCTTTTCAAGTAACCTCGATGCAATATGAAAACATGCTACACAAAGAAGTTGTCATGAGTCTTGTCATCACTAATGTAGTAATGGACTTCCTGTAGGATTATAAAACTTTGAGGGTCTATGGTGCTGAACTCAGGGTTAACTCTATAGGTGATATGCACTAAAATGGAGATCTGAAAATTGTACCAATGCATATCTTGAACCTCATTTTGAGTTTTGAAAGCATAATTTTCAAAAAAATCAATACATGACAAAATGGTACCATTAGGGATGTCTTTCAGAAATGCCTTCATAAAAAAATAACTTGTTAATCCAAAGATTGAATTGTTGCCTTGATTATAATGCACATAGATTCCAACACAAATATGGGCAACAATAAAATGTACACATGGTTGCAATTGTTGTACCTTGTCCTGCCACCTTGCCACAAAGTTGTGTGTTACAAACTCTTTCAATCTTGGATGTACGTAGTTTAAGAGCTCTAATGTTGGAATATCCATGTATTGTAACTGTGTCATTTTTTAGTCATTGCCATTGTCCATTTGTCCAACAACAACCTTTACATATTGTCTCCATTGTGCATAGATGAAGCAAAAATAACTTCTTTAGTAGGGTTTACCTTTAAAGTGTTGATCCCACATGATGAACATTCACCCATCAAGCAAGATCGCTTATACTATTCATCACTTGTTGGGTTAGGACAAATAATAAAATTGCATGGTTTAATCAGGCCTGAAAATGTGATTTGACTAGCACACCATTTGGTGACATCTTGAACATCTGTTGGGCAACACAACTACACGCACAATTGGCATGAATCCCCCTAGTTTTGGAACACATATTGTTGAAATCGACTTTTAGTTCCATAAGCTTAGTGTAGTAGTGGTAGCAACCTGTTTTCCAATCTTTGATGTGCTTCACAAACCATGGTTTCAAGCAAGAGAAAGCTATCAGCTCAATGGAAACATCATGATGCATCTCCTTGAAGGCAGTGAAGAAGTCTACTTGCATATGACAAACTCTACAAGATTAATGTAATATATGAATATAGAAAAACATTCAATGAACTTGAAAAGACTCCATATTTAGTGAAACAAAGTAACTTGCAAAGTCTGATGGGCAAATAAAATTCATGAAAAGTGACTTGCATTGCAAAACAACTTGCAAATGCATGAAAGAAAGAAAATACAATTTGTTTTTTGCAATGTATAGTATTTGAATCTCAACAACATACGCAAAAGGTTACAATAACATACTAACTTGCTCCTAATTTTCTCATGTTGATTTCTGTTTTGTCATCGACTGCTGCACATTACAAATGTACTCCAAAGGACAATTGAATCATCTTCAAATACATCAATTTCACAACAATTTGATAGATTAGGATGTGGAACATCATTAATTGCACATATTCATCACTAAATCTTCAACATTTGTTTGATAACCCATTTCAAATTTTGAGTGTAGTGGAAATGTAAGATTGTGACAATTTTTTGTTTACATCGTACCATGGAAATACCATGTATGCATAGGAATTATGAGATTCTTGTGTACATGTTTTCTAGAAATGTATACTTTGTTTAACAACAAAAAAAACCAAAACCTAAAATTGAATTAAATGAGTTTTTATTTTGAATTTAATAACATTCAAATAAGTTATATATCACAACTTGGAATGATTACCATAACTTTAAAATATTGAAACACAAACATATATACTATAGTTTACAATTTTCATTATGTATCAACACCTTTTTGATTTTTATAAGCTTGTTTTGACCCAAAACCTTTTAATTCAATTAAAATATTTTAAATGCCTTTTGTTATTAATAACAAAGAAATATTTTACCAAAAACTCATAAATTTATATAAGAAATTTAAACCAAATGATTATGAGTTGTTGATGGGGCCACTTCAAATAATTTGAAGTGAATTTTGGTTGATGCAATGCAAGGTTTTCAAAATAGACATGATGCACCCAAATTGCATCCATCATCATGTTGGGGTTTGTCCGAATGCATTAGTTTTGTTTATTAAGATGGATGTTGACCATTTCTTTTGCTAACCAAATTTTTTTGGTTAATTCAATTCTTGCAACCGAAAAAAAATTATTGTCCAATTTTCCTATCATTAAATTGGGAAATCAAAAATTTTCAACTACTAACTTTCAATCATCAAATTGAAGGATTGAATTGTTTTGGTCATTGATTGAAGTTTTTAAAATCATTTCCTAGAATTTAAGTTTTTAGTTGTCCAATCAATAGTGGTTCGATCTCCACCATTGATTCAATGATTGAATTTTTTTTGATTGTTGTCGAAAAAGATTCATTTGTTCAAAAATTCCAAATAGTGCCCAAAAAATTCAATCATCAATCTTTGGTTGCTAATGTGGGTGATCAAAATTTTTTCAATCGCTAAATTGAATAATCAAAATAAAGTTTTTAGGCATTGATTGAAAATTTTCAGTTGTTTGATGAATGATGGTTTTATGTCCACCATTGATTTAAGGACAAAAACTTTTTAATTGCTACCTAAACAAAATTTGATCATTACTCAAGAAATTTTTAATCTTTAATAAATTTTTTATTCATTAATTAATTCATTTTTATCACTACCCAATTTTTTAAAAATCTTCAACAATTTTTCTAAAAATCACTATTGAAACAAATTTTGATCATTGCCCAAATTTTTAAAAATCTCCAACAAGAAAATTTTCAATCGTTGTAAAACTATGGTGATTGAAAGTTGTGTTGGTCGCCATATAGTTTAAGGAGACCAAATGATATGACTTTTAGTTGTCCCCAATTGTTCCTTAAGTAGCCCAACCTAATTTTGATTTAGGTTGGCCCTATTTTGATATGATGTTGGATAATGTTAGCATTCGAATGAACATATCACATGTCGATGAACACTTAAATGTTGTGACAACCTTGATGCCATGGTGTTCTATGATGATTTGATTAAGAAGCTAGGCATCAAAGTTTATTACAAATTTGTAGTTGATAGGGTCAATGCGTTTTAAAATATTAAAATGGGGGTGATGGTTTAACTGAAACAACAAAATCCACCATTAATGATTACTGTAGTTTGCATGAACCACAACATTAATTTGGTGGTGCAAAGTTTTTTGAATTTGTGCAAGTCGCAAGTTAAGTGGTTCATTTTTTATGTCATAATACAAATTTTGTGATATGCGTGTAAATGTAATCGTTAATTTGTTATTTGCATGTCAGAATAATTCAATATGGACCTAGTTTAAGATTATGAACTTGAGGTGCCTCCATGTGAACCACTCTTGCCAATTTAGGTGTTTGCCTTCCCATATATTCTTAGAATATTTTAATAATATTTCATTTGAAAGTCGAAAAAAATGAAATCTAACTTAATAAGATGTTGCAATATATATTATGTAAATATTTGTTTAAAGAACCTCCCTCAAAATATGTCTTGTTTATTTAGAATCTTCCTAAAAATAAGAATGTTTACTAAACACTAGTTACATAGTGCTTAATGAGTGCTTTTGATTTTATTTTCATTAATTTCATTTCAAATTATAACACATGTTTCCATAGTAGATTAGAAAAAGTTTCATGTAAGGAAATTAAAAACTTGCAACATTAGTAGAATTTTTGAAACAAAAACATGAAAAATTAAGCATTAATTACATGTCTTGTGGCTCCTATTATTGTGAACACACCTTGTGAATAGGCATATATATATCGCAATGCACATATTTGTTATGCATAACTTACAAAATAAAAAAAATATGGACTTATAAAGTGAATTAAATGGATTGTGCACCTTTTATACATTGAATTTCAAAATGGTTCAAATGATTGCTAAGACTCCATTTTAATTAAACAATCAATATATTAATAAAACCAAGTTTTAATTATTTTACAACATGTGAAAGACTTTTTTATTATTTAATATTAGTGTTAAAAACATGGGTCTTTTCAAAAGTTCATATCATTAAGGAAATATATATCTTTATGTTGGGTTTGTGCACAAATGTATAAACCAACTATTTCCAGGGTGGCATAAATGAAATTTTTTTTTTAGAATTGATGTAAATTGTTGTTGATGATTTATTTTGTCCTTTTGAGCCTAAATGTTTTATAAAGGAAATGGATTTTGGGTGATGTTTTCAAATGTTGATTTTTGAAACATTGTAATTCACATTCAAGCAAGATTGTGGCAAAGGTCGAGATGCATTGTAAAGAATGTATGCCTACTTTTCTATAATCCTAGGTAAAAGAACTTTGGAATATGTTGAAATGGTTAACATATATTGTGGAAACAAAAGGTTGAGCATTCTTAGGAACATTAAAACTTGGTGGATTTTTATGATGTTGCTAGCAAAGATAGTGTTGAGCGAGTACATTTAAAGCCCTAGTTTTGAAGATGCATTGAGATGTTGCCATATTTCAACAAGTTGCTCACAACCTTGAACTTCTTTGCGACTTAAAGGTGACATTGGGATTGTCTTGTTTGGTCATGTTGTCATGCATATGCTTGCAAAGGGTTGAATGAGTTGATTAAATTTTTGCAATCTTGGCCTGTTTTGTTTACGTTTAATTTTTTTGAAACTCTACTAGACCAATCTATACTTTTGGTACATTGACATGGGACCCAAAATGGCATACATGAGTGACAACTTTAGTGAATATTAATTAAAATTTCTTGAATAGGACTTCAAATATGTTGGTGCATGACAAGTGGGCCCTTGATTTGAACATGAAACTATTTCAAAAACTTGAGTTTTAACATTGCTAGGATTTCCATTAAAATGCATTAAACACTATTACCTTTCAATTGTGTTGTATGTTCCTATCACTTAAATTTTCTTCTAGTAAATAGTTAATGATGTGTAAAAATAGTGTTCTTAGGTACCAACAAAGGTTAATGATGAGATTTAAAAACATTTTCTTGCTCAAGATATGATGGATGCTTTAGTCTACTCATAGTATTGGTTGAGATCTTCATGTGAAAAAACCTTCCTTATTCATCTAGTTATGTTGAAAGAATTTTACTACTAGCCCAAGAAATTGCTTTTAACACAAACCTGGATCTTGGGGTGAAAGCACAGTGTGATGGACTTTTTTGGATGTCACAATTTTGGTTTTCTTGGGTTAGTCAAGTCTTGTTTTAATACAACTCAAATTCATTTGAAAAATATAGCAAAAGGGAAATGAGAAATTGAAGATGATAATATAACCTTCCCAACTTTGCAAATTTTACTCAAAAATGATCAATACTCAATCTAGGGTGAACTTTGCTATGTAGGGTACATCCAAAATCATAATCCAAGTAACCATCCATATGGACTTTTTATTTTTAATGGAGTTGAAAAACATGTAGGATAATTTTGGACCACCACACATTGAAGTATTATAACACTTAAGATGAAAAAAATGAAAAAAGGAAGATTTATCCTTTTTTCTTTCAAGATTTAAAATGGAGACCTAATAATGATTTAATTGTATAAAGTCCATTTTAATAACTAAATCAATTTTTTAAAGACCAATATTGTGGATATGTGTTAAAACATGTTTTTAATTAAGGTGGTATGAATTTGGATATGGAAAAAAAATTTAACTTTAACACCATTTTATTTATTTATATTTGGGCTATAGTTTCGCTGCACTTAAAATTCACTACATTTGGACTTTCATATGTACTTTCAACTACTATTTATCGTCCATTGTAAAGTGCTTTCACCCCTTTGCTATATTTGATGTGTTCATAAAATTGGATTTGCAATGTTTTTAAAAAAGATCATGACATGATATCTAATGCACAAAGGGTTATGGACGAGCCCATGGATTTATAAATTTGTTGTCTTGACTTTGCACTTGAAGTTGTCCTCCAATGTGTTATTGTGTGCTTGTATTAATGAGTTCATGAAGTTAATAGAATTATATTGGTTGTGGGGTGAAGGCATATTAAAATGGAACAAAATCGACAAATCAAAGTCCATTTTGAAAGTGTATTTGAAATTGGCTTAAAATTGACCATGTAACTTTCATTCCAAAAATTCAAAAATTTCCAATTTTTTTTGGGGCCACCATGTTAAAAGCCATTAAAAAGGTCTTCCTTAAAACAAAATCAAGAAAATTAACATTTTTTATGCCTTTATGGACTTTGCGAAATATTTCAAGGGTTGCATCTTTGATGTTATGGAACACAAAAGTTAAGACAATGTTTTATTCTCTAAATGAACCTTTGATGTCCTGAACTTCAAATACTTTATATCCCAAAGTTTCGCATACATTGCATAAAGACATTATGAGATAAAAGTCCATATCCAAGATTTTATAGTTTGTCACACTTTGCTTTGCCAAGTTTATAAAATCCATTACTAATTGAGCATTTATGATTTTGATATTTTTTTTTCAATGTTTATACACTTCATGTGTTAACTTCACATAAGGGAGTCCCTTTTTGTTATATTCAATAAGAATTAAGAATTGTATGCAAAAACATTTTTCAAATCCAAGAAAAATTACCATTGTGACTTCCATAATGGTCCGTTGTAGTATGCAACCACCTTGTGGTTTAAATTATGGGATCTATGGAAGACAAAAGGACTATTTCCACCTTGATGTTCACAAAGACACAACTTGAAAATAGTCTTTGTGAGCATTTGCATTTGGCAACTCATATGCATGCACAACCTTTTTACACTACGGGTACTTTTTCATATGATAATGCCATCGTAGCTAGGATTGAGGAGACACAAAAAGGTTTTGGCTTGAGAGTTGGTACATATTTTGGATACTATTCGCTAGCTCAATGGTTCTCTAGTTTGTAGTTATTATATAGCTACCCATTTAGTTTTATGAAACATTAGGATTTATGGCAACATGGACCATGTGTACCTTTACAAGTTATGTTAGCAACAACTAGAATCCACATACCATGGTTTTTCCAACATTCTAAATGTTGGGCATTGGGTAATGGGCATGTTGCTTCATCTTCTAATATCTACCATGTAGATGTTAATGGATTAATATGATTGTCTCATTTTCCTCTTTGCCTTTGCTCAAATGTTGAACTCTTTGATTTGCAAGTTGTTAGGAGTGGAACTTATTACTCTAGAGTTGTGTGGGTATTAGGTGAGATGATCTAGTCTAGGTTGATTCCTTCAACAACATAGAAGGATTTTGGATCCTCAAACAAACCTGGTCCCCCATCCCTCGCCCCCCCCCCCAACGCCCGCATGATGTTGACCATTTTGACATTCGGACTAGAGTAAAGTTTTTGCTCTTTCTGGCATTTGATGTTTTTTTGATCTCTAGAGCTAATGTGTGGATTGTAAGTCAGGATCATGTGTTATCGTTCCGTGCAACATCCTTTAGGGAAAGAATGAACAACTCCCTTGCTTAATTACTGTTGTTTCAGATTTTAATTCTAATTATAAAATGCTTGTCACTGCATTTGCCACTGCAATTTTCTCAAACCTTACCAAGAGGCTAGACCAAAAGTTTTACAATAACCTAAATAGACACTTGAAGTAGCCACTGTTCACATATAACGTGCAGACTACAGTAGTCGAAAACACATCCCTTCAGAGGAGAAAATTATCCATAAGCTGTAAAAAAAACCTTCGACTTATTTAAGTCATGGACCCTGAACCAACTTTCGTCAATTCACACACGATCGCTATCCTAGTGGTATCCAAGAGATGTTACTTTTCTTTCAGTTTTCCAGTGGCGGAAACTTCAAATACAGTAAATAGGCTCTACCAGATCAATACCTACAGTCTGAGATTCAGAAATTATAGGCGTCTGACAAATCATGTTCAGAAAAACTTGCGCAGCCATTGTCCAAGAGGGTCCGGCACTCTAGAAACACCTGCCTAGTTTTCAAACAGAACCCAATGTTGCAGGTGAGGTATGGAATAGAATAGATCCTAAATATGCAACACAGCAATCTGACACAACTAGACAAGAAACTCGAACTGGCGTCATTAATTCAATTCAACTAGGGTTAAAGTTGACTAATTCGGTGCACTCGCACCTTCATTGGCCAACATGACAACATGAGAATCGTCTAAAGACAATTCACAATCTGGGTTCCACATCTGCCCTGTTAAGCTCTAATGTCTTCTAAGAGCTCTATATGAAGCAAGGTAGTTTGTTTTGTCACGCTGCGATCTCCCAAACCAAGGTGCTTCGTGCTGCCCTCTTGGTATCTTCAGAAAGCTCTAGATGAGTAAGGGTGCACCAACTTGGCTTGAAACTGTTTGGAGCTCCGGAGTGGAAGCTATTGATTATTGAATCATTTTTTCAATGAAAGCTAAATAAAATCGAAACTGAAAACTATATTGAGATTTGGGGGCGTTCTTGGTGTTGATGGAAATCCTGGCCGAGTCGGATTTAATAAACTTTATTTCACAATTTTCAGAGATAAGGTGTGGAAGGTATTGCTTTCTGAGTGGATTTTGTTGCTGGAAATTTGATCAAATTGCAATGAAATTCATAATAAATTTATTATGTTGTCATTTGAATGATTTAAGATAAGATAATTTTTTACTATTTTATTCATTGAATTTCAACTTCAAGACTAAAATAGTAAGAAGGACTCTACCACAAGGTAGAGCTCGTCAGGTGCAACATTAAAGAAAAAGGACTCTCCCACAATGTAGAGCTGCTCAGGTGCAAAACTAAAGATCTACCAATTTCCTAAGTTGTATTGACAACTCGCCTACACTTCCGAATAAACTGGAAAGATCATGGCCAGCTCTGGAACAAAAATCCTATTGAGAATTCATCAGATCTAACAATTGGAATGCCAACTAGCAGTAAAACAGGCTGCCGGAGCGTCCAGTTGTAAAGACCGGAGAAAGCTCAAAACCAAACCAAAAAAAGAAAACAGAGATACTCTTGAGCAGCGGTAGTAGGATGTTTGAGCAACAGCGTCGACGGACATGATGTATTTCATAGGCATTTTTAGAGTCGAGCTTCAGCAACATACAAAGTGGGCTTCATCACTTTCTGCAGAAAATACTATATTTCGCGTCTAGACATTAAGCTGATAGAAAAATGGTACCTTCTCGCTCATGCTCATGCTGATGATGATCAACATTTGCTGCATACCGCACATAGTGGTCCCGAGAACCTTTTCTAGTCTACCTCTCAACAAGCTTGATCTGCACACAAGGCCGCCAACACCGGCAAAATTCAAGGCCAACAGTTTCCCGAAGCCGGACATTCCTTCCTCAGAGATCACACTAGGAATTCTTACAGGGCTAGAAACCGAGCGATGTACATTTGCTCGACTGATGAATGACCAGACCTGTTGTTGCAGTAAAACGCATTGTAGTGACCTACCCAGTTACTGACCCATTCCACGACCCTTCGCGTGTGTGCCAAGTAGTGAAATCTAGTAGGGCGACTCGGCTCAAGCTAGCGGGAGATTTTTGCAACCCCGATTTGAGGTGATTCTCCTAGCCTGCAGCGTTCCGAGCTTTAGACAAAGCGACGGATCCACTTAGACTCATGATCTTCTTCTCTAGCTAGCTAGATTTTCAGTAGAACATCTAGAAATATCCATGGCAGTGCTGCAATCAGCACATGATCTTTGAAGATTTCGTCGACATCTGACTGCCGGGCGTCCGCTCGCAGCTGATATTCCTTGAAGCATTAACTAGTTGAGAGCCGACCAGTAACTATTGCGCTCGGCCTTCAAATCTAGAGTTGCAACGAACTAGTGTTGGCGGCAGGATTCACTGTGTAGATCACCTCAGCAGCGGCTGCCGTCTGCTGCGTGGAGACGAGAGTGTTAGCAACGACAGCAGCTCCAGCTCGATTGTGAAGATTATGAGCTTGGTGGTTGTATTCCGCTCCGGCGGCGCTGACCATCTGCATCGCTGCAGTAACAGCTGTCGTTGCATCCGCGAGTAACGCACTATTGTCGTGACGTCCGTATCGCTTAATCTCCTGTCTAACAGCGTTGAGCTCAGCTTGAAGCGACTGCGCCTGCTGCTGTAGGGCGGAGATGGCACCGATGCACCCATATACGGGGTCGCGTATACGAGCGTTGGCCTCGTACACCAAGCTGCTTGCGGCGTCGGCGCGCTGGCTCTCAGGTACGTCCATCAGCATCTTGGAGATGTTACTGGCACCAAAGATCTTGTGCACGCACGCGAACTTTTGGGGCTCGTGCGGCGAGAAATAGGGTGAGAAAGGGCACTCCTGTGCGCATCGCCTGCGCAGGAGTTTGCAAGCGGCACAAGGCGTGGATGAATTGACGACGGTCTGCCCAGCTTCTCTGCTGCCTTGCAGCGTGGCTCGTCGATCCAATGGGCTGCTTGACATTTCTGTGATCAGCTGGTAGCCCTTTCGCAGACTTGCTCAAAATATCGTCCTCTAGTTTACAAGTTCAGCTACACAATCGCGACAACAAATGCCTTCTTCTTCAAGCTGCTTCTAGCACCTGGCCACCTCTCTCCACGGACAAGACTTGGCACTCTTCCACTCTTGACAGTCGAAAAACTCCTCCAGATCTCGTGTAGTGGATCATGAAGTATCCTCTGGACACAGTTCTAATGCTTCAAAGCTGAAGCTGTTTCTTAGCTAGATCGTGATATAACCAGAGCTGTACCTGCTCAAGCACTTGCACCAGCTATTACATGCTGCAGATGGTCGCAATCCAATTAGTTCAAGCTCCAGCTGCAGATCCCTTCGTCTGCATCCTGTTGACAGATGCAATGTAATGTCCTGTTCTCCTGAGATCGAACAAATTCACAAAAGGAGGGAGGTTGTCAAGTTCAAATAAAACTGTAGAAATATGCGACTTCAGGTTAACAAAAAGGCCTTCAAGAATATAATTGTGACCACTGGGGCCAAGACGGGAAACTATATTGGGCCAGTCACAGACATCCACATATATGGGCAACCTCCTAGCTACGGACCACACATGGTTGCAACAAGGTCGAATTCCTAATGGGTTAACAACCCTTCCACAAAGAGCCAAATTTAGATCGCAATCTGGATGATCGACAGCAGAATCTAGATGGAAGCTTCGAGCTCAATGTTATTAAGCAATACAGACATCATCAATGATCCAAGAGATCGATCGATCTAGAGCTGCAGCTTCTTATAATAGCCAGAGAAACCGAGAAGACAGTAATTAAACTGAGTAGTTTTGTATGCCGGACTCAACAAGCTGATGATTAACTAGCGGCCTCTACTTGATAAAGTCTAAATCTTATGGGATGATGATTCTGAAAACCCTAGGGAACTTGGAACTCTCATAGTTTTCTGGGCCGAAGCTCCTATCCTAAGTTCAAATTATAGTGGCAAAGGAAGAAGAAGAAATAAAAATAAAAATAAAAATCCTTTCTAGAATTGAAGTACCTGCAGAAACAGTAAAACTAGTGAACCTTGAGATGAAACCGAAAGCGGCAGAGGGTTGCAGAACCAGAAGAGCTAGCTAGTCGCATTAAAACGAGGAACGCAGATGCCAGCGATGGTCACAGAGATGACTAATGGATTACTAGAATAAAAGGGAAGAACGGGAAGCTGGCGGTGCAAGGTCGAGAGCCTAGAGTTGCTGCTCCAGGGGTAGCAGAAGAGAGACCATGCAAGCAAGGAGCCTGGCAACCAGTTGACTCTGACGGCAGGAAGGGGATGCTCTCCGTCCGGTACATTAGCAAAAGCCGGGAACAGATTTGACCCTTGAGCTGCGTGTTGGGAGGCGCGATGTTTGGTGGTATTATGAGTCGTCTGGTCGACTTCGTGGGCCCTGCCGCACGTCCTTAGATTCCGTTTCAGGAGCCGCCAAGGCTAGGTCCCCTCACTTTGTTCTTTTAAGTACCCAATTTGTTAAAAGTTTCTACTTGAGCCATTTTTTCTTCTTTCTTTTTATTGCAGAAGTAGCCACCTTGATTGGTCCATCATACAAAAAAGTAATTGAGACATTAGACATTATTAAACAATGTTAGACGAGTTCTAGTCAATAGTAAAGCAGTCGGGGAAAAAAAAAATAGTATACACAAAGTGGAGGCAATTTAACAAATTATTGAAACATGAAAAGTTCAGTTACTCAATCAAAATTTCAAAGAGTTCTAGTCAATTACTCTGGTAATGCGTTCAATCCTAGGGCCTTACCTATATGAAAAAAATCAATCAAAAAAACAAACCTCATTCCTTACAATGGTTAGAGCATCTCCAACACACCTTGTGGAGGGCAAACACGGGGCATCACAACCAGCTTGATCACAAGCTTCTCCAAAAATTGACCTCACTGTCATTGCTTCCCAATAATCAGTGCAACTAGTGCCATTAGAAAACATGTTGAGCCCTACATCACAGTGCACAACATCAAGCTCCTTTACGAACATCAAGCTCCTGTAGGAAACAGGCAAACTCTTATTATGTTCCAACATTTGCAATGCAAGGTTCGTGATGGCACATTATTGGAGAATCGATATAGGTCCTTCACTCACCTCAATAATCCGATACAGCTTGATTCTCATGGATTGGGTGGCAGCATCATGGGTAGAGATTCAATATTTTGTGAGGCCATTATGAGAGTTGATAGATACTAGCTCCCTACCAATTACACCCTAAGCCTTTAAAGCCAAAACCCTAAAACCTTAAACCCGTATTTATTCAAGGAATTTCAAACCTGGAAACAAGTCTTTCAATATAAAACTTTATGGCAGACCCAAGTACTGCGGTGGACTATTGGCAAGTTCATGATTTGGAGTCCAAACCAGTGCTGCAGTTGCAGTATGGTAAAAAGTCCAAAATACTTATGAATTCCATAAAAGGACTTTTCTGATGATGAAACCCTGCCAACCACGTTTCTTGTTCACACAAATTCAAATCCCACATGATCATATTTTTCATCCTCCGATCAGATGTCTTTAGGGTCACTTTCATTGTCCAGCAACTGCATGATCCTGGCTGACCTGATTCCTTCAAATCCTGGAGCCTAGCTCAACAAGTTGAAATGGGCTATGTTTTGGAGAGATGTGAAACAAAATTCTATCCCTGATGTTTGAAGCAGGAGATAGCAGTTTTTGGCAGTTACCTGGTTTGGCTGGTTAGAATTGCTGGATTCAGTTAGTAGAAATCAAATTGGAATGGGTCTGATTTTTGGAACCAAAACTGGAACTAAAACCATACTCAAAATTTTTTAAATCAATTTTTTTTTTTAGAAACAAAGTCTGAAGCCAGGTGGCTAATCAGCAGTTAACCACCAGTTGCAGACCAACTTACTTGAAACCAGAACTGGGTCTGATTTCCAGAACCAGAACCTGAATTGACTTTTTTCAAGAACCAAACCCAAACCAGACCTGAGGTTCCATTTTTGTGTGGAACCAGAACCTAAACCATTCTAAAAATTTTAAACTCAAACAGAAGGTTCTTCATAAAAGTCAAGAATTGCCCAACATTTGTAAGCACCAAGTGAAAATTAGCACATAATGTATGAATAATTTGGTAATCAAAATAATTTGGTTACATTGTAATTTTGTCTAGGTTGGTTTTATCCAGACATCTTTTAATCAGAAAAGTCTAACTTTCCATGAATGCACTTGAGAAAATCCAAAGATAATTTGGAGGTCAAATTATGGCCCACTGACTGTCTTTAAAAACAATTAACAATCTACACCTCCCAACATTGAATATGACCAAATCCACATCAATGTAAACTGTAACGTGGACCATCAATTTAGGCTGAAGTTTTAGAATCAATGCTTTGTTCTCAGGCAAAGGATCCAAGAACACCCACCACCTGACTGAGAACGATTTAACTTACTGTCTTTAAATGAAACTCTCTCAGTCCCATAATCCAAACGTGGCAATAATTACAAAAGTTCCGTAGTAGACTGTACTACTACTACTAAAGTCTATAGTATGTAAACATATTTTATTATAATGCAAATGTTAACATGTTTAAGTACAGCAGTCACGGAAACCCTGTACTATACTAATAGGTATCACGATTCAGATCTGAGTATTCCCATGAAAACAATATCTGCCTTTCCACCAAGATGATGAATCTGCCATTGCTTGTTGAAAATGCTTCCAGTTTTCAGAGAACATGATTTGATTCTTTTATGAAAAGCTATTACTTTAAAGTATGCAATTGAGACGAGGGCACTTTTCAATGGTGTCTCACCTTCAAAGATTTGAGCAAGCTCAATACCTTAGTTGAATAGCAGGTTTGTGGGGTTACTGCCAAATAATCATTTCATTTTGAAAATAAAATATTCTCAAATATTTTGGGAAAGATGCTTCATTTTCTCTCACAATTTTTTTCTTTGATAGAAATATGTTTTAAAATTTTCAGCATGTCTAAAAATAATATATTTTTGTCAAACCCTATTCTGCTAGGTAGTCATAACTTCATAAGCTTGGATCACTATTTTAAATGACAATTTTAAATTTGTAAAAGAGGTACTTAAAATTAAAACTGTAGTCTTTTGCAACACAGGTTATCTCCAGTGTTGGGTGGTTATTAGAAATGTCAGCTGATAACCAAAGGTTCTCAGGAAAGTTTGTAAAGATATATATATATAACCACGATTCTCAACATAATCAAAGAACAGGTTCTGATATACAACCCAACTTCTTCAAAATCTAAGAACCAGTTAAATCCTTCTATTTAGTGAAACCCACCAGTTATTTGAGGGTTTATGAAAATGGGAACAGGAGGTTCTCTGATTCTGAAATTTTTCAGAAAAACTGGAACTGGAGGTTCAGTGATTTCCAAATCTTCAAGAAAACTGGAACTGTCTCTTCCCTCTTCACAATGAATTCTTTCATTTGTGCCACACACAAAAAAGAAAACCAGAACCAGTTGTTATTAAAGAAATTGAATATCCATCCAAAATATTGTTTATCTGCGGTGTTGGACAGATATGTGGTTTGGTGGGTTAGAGCTGTGCATTCCAGTTCCAGTTAGTTAAATCAAAACTGGAACTGCGTCTGATTTTCAGAACCAGAACTGAACTTTTAAGATCTGGACCCAAAACTGAGTTCTTTATGTTTGGAACCAGAAGCAGAACCAAGATATATGTTTTGGAATAAAAAAAAGGTGACTAGAACCAGGGATTAACTGAAGGTTAACTGCCAGTTAGGGTCTGGGTTAGGAAAAACCAGACTGGAACCAGCTCTGATTTTCAAAACTGAAAATGGAACTGGGAATCACAATTTATCTTGAACAACTGGATCCAGAACTGGATTTGCAGTTACAATTGATGTGTGAAATTGGAACCGAAACCAGAGGTTCCAATTTATTTTTTAAAATTGGAACTGGTGGTTCTTCATAATAGTAAAGAACCGCCCAACACTGCTTATGTCATCTGGTGGCTCCTGATGAGTTTCTCTTGTCTCAGAAAAGTTTGCCCATGGCCAGTCCCTCTTTTCTCCAAACAACATATTTTGTTGGCTCATTCCTATAAAGGAGCTGCACTGGTTGCATCTTGCTATTCAGAGGGTTTGGCTGATTGCGGCATCATGTTTCATTGAAGCTCTCATTGAAGCAACACTTGCCATGATCAGAAATATTCAAAACCCCATCACTGCAATTGTATTAAATTTGGTTCACAGGTTTTATGAGCAATGACAACGTCAACAATCAAGTTTGGTCTGGCCCTTTAAAATGGGTTCTGGTATCTCTAGTAATGGGCGTCTGGTTTCTCCCTTAATTGAGTGTTTTCATTGAGTCTGGTAGGTGCATGAATTGCAAATATAGATCAATAACTGCTGTCTATCTCTGCAGGGCTGGTCTTTGGAAAGAAATTCGCTCTTTCCATGTCTAGAATTTTCATGTGTGTGGGGGGGGGGGGGGGGGGGTACTCTTTTTTTTGGAAAAAGGGAGGGGTGTTTTTTGTTTTGTTGGGGGGGGGGGGGGGGGGGGGGCTGGATACTCTTCTATTGAGAACAAGGAATGGGTATTTTTAGTTTGTCGTTTCTTCAGCTTGGGGCCTCCTTCAGGCTTCACTGATGCTGGTACTATAGTCCAACTCCTGTAAATGTTTTACTTCAAGAATATTTCAAAGTTAATTGTCAGTGTTAGTTGTTAGGAAAATGACCCAAAATTAATTTGATGGTATAAATGCTATAAACTAATTAATCCAACAAAAATCAGCTGTAGTGTTATGTGCGAGGTGAAGTGAAAATCTTGATTATAACATACAAAGTGCTTGAGATTGTAAAAAAATGACTGTCAAGAGAATTTTGCAACATTCTTCAAGTTTACGGTTATGTGATGTGGGATAGGTATGACATCCTCCTCAGTATCCCTATTGTGACATGCCAAAAACTTGTGATAATTGTACATCAACAACTGCAAAGAAACTTCTCAACACCTTTGAGATTTAAAGATAATGTGGTGTGAGTGTAATAGTCATTAATGTATCAAAAGCCTTGGGCCAAACTTAAACCGATGGAAGGAAGGATTAAAATGATACATTAAAATTTGCATGTTGTATATCCATTGGCATAAAATATATCTTCAATGGCATGAACCCAAACATGCCATTGGAGACTTTGAACCCAATTTGTTCCACACATCACATCCAATAAAATCTCCACGTATATAACATCATTTACAACCAGAATTTTTTTTGGTGGCTAAAAATTGTCAAAAGGCTACCTTGGATTCAACCTTGCTACTTGTAAGTTTTTTCTTTTTAATGTACAACTTAAGCCTTATGGATCATGCACATAATGGCACCAAGACATCGGTAGAAAAGCAAAGATGGATGTTTATTAGTGAACAACAACTTCAATAGCAAGTATGGGTGGTTATTTGATCATCACCTACTAACACAATCTAAGGAGAGTATTTTTTGAAAATTAATCTCATTATATTAAAGGTTTATACTCTAGGGAGCCTACCAAAGAAGTTACCCATATTTAATGTCGAGATTCAAATTTTAATTTTTTGTTGCAAAAGTGAAAATTGAAAAATAAAATAAATAATTGGCACTTGAATGCCAAACTTGGTACTATAGTAAACGATCACTTAAAATTCAATATCTCCTTCATTTTATGTGCAAAAATTATGAAATAAATTTCATTAAATTTTAATTATTGATATATTTCCAACATTATAAAAATAGTGCCCCAATTCCTTTGAATTTTTGGGTTAATTGATTCATTATTTTAATCTTTCTAATGTAAAAAAGTTTAGTGTTTTAGGATTGATAACATACTTAAATAATAACATGGTCATTTAGGTATAAGTTATTAAAAATTTGAATGTTTTTTTTAATGTAAGGCACATGATACTAGTTTTAATACAATCTAATAGCTTAGCAAAAAACTTGGTATTGAACTAGACTTATGCAAGCTCACTTGTAAAAAGGTTGCAAAGGTCTAGGTCTATGCCTAGGTGCCATGTGGCCAAGGTCTACACATAGCATAGGTGCCATGTCACTTAAATCTTGGCCCAATTTACATGTAACTTGACCTATGTGAAAAGCTCATCATTATTGTTTCCAAAAACTTTTATAATATATTGGTAAATGGCTTTGTCCAATAGTTTAATATTGATTGATTCCAACCTAAGAAAAATGAAATAAAAATTACTTTATGTGGCTACAACCAAAGGCTGGAAATAGATTCAAGGTCTAGGTGTTTGTAAATTCACCTTCAATGTCATTACAAAATAGTGAACTACATTTCAAATAAAATAATTGCCTAAGCCTGCTTCAACATTTTTCTTTAACTATTTTTTGCAGATTTGAATTCTCCATTCAACATAATTGTCTCAATATTGTTGCCCTTCATATCATTTACATTCCAATTACACAAGAAAAGGGAAGGCAATGCAAATTTTCTATTGTGAACCCGTATCGCACAATATCATATTAAATGAAAATGATATAAACGTCACAATCAATTCTTATGTTTATGTCATTCCTTCTATGGAGTCTTCAATCTATGACTTGAATTTGGTGGGCTTCCATTGCCAAAATTGATAATAAGCATTTTCAGACGGCCTTTTAATTATCTTTACATCTTTTATGTATATAAGATGTTTCAATTGTTACTATTGATAGGCGCACACATGTAGCATCAAAGATGCCTATATGTGCAGATGCCTATGCTTATCAACAAGATCTAGCATGGGAATTAAAATACAAAGTTGAAGAAAACAGTTTTTAAAAAAAAAAGTTATTTTCCCCCTAATTTATTATTATTATTGATTAAACATTTTTCCATAAAAATATATGTTGAAATTCCAATTGAATCCAAATCCCACTACAAATGCATAAATTTCATTAACACTAATAATGGAAAATGGTTTTTAAAATGATCTTGTTGTTAAGTATTTTTTCACTAATGGCAACAAGGTTTCTCATCTTCAATTTTGAGCCATGTCAAAATATCAAGTGATTTAATCACATGTTGGCCAATTGCTAAAATATTTTCAGCCATGTGCATGTGAATGTATCACTTTGTGCCCACAAGGCAATTTATCTGTATTGTTTCTTTTTTAACATTAATAGCACATTTTCATTTGGTGGCCAATAGTTTTTTTTTCCAGATGGCGTAGCCTATTCATCGTGTCATTTTTTTTTGTCATTTTTTTTCATGTACTCATTTCATGACTTTTACCTTCTAATTTTTGTTTTTTCCATTTTTCACACCCATCTTCTTCACCTTCTTTTTCTTCTTAACATTAATTTGGCCATTAAATTACTACAATTTTTGATTTTTTAACACCTTTAGTAAAAAAGATGAGGCTATATAATGACACACATTGTCATAGTTTAAATCAATAACTAACTAACTAGTGCCTAACCTATTACTACCTAGTTAGGCTAATGCATCTTAATTTACTAATATTTATATAGGTAGGTTGGTATGTAGGCTATTCAAATTATGTTATAAGGTACTAATATTTAGTTTCCCTAAGTTAGTATAGTGTTATCTAGTGGGCTAATACCTAGGCTTCTAGGTTCATATACTGCCTAGTTAAAAAAGAAATCTTATCCTTTCCACTACTCAAATTCACTAGGTTTTTAGTGAAATAAGATGAAATTGGCTAATATGCAACTTATGTGATTTGAATAAAAAAGAACTAATTGATTAGGATAGTTTTAGTGAAATGTTTTTTAGTCTTTTTGGATAGTTGTATGTTGCATTAGATAATTTTTAATTAAATAATAATGTCATGGATATATGAGGTCCCAAGTTAGTATGACATGGAATAATGTGCCACATAATCATTTTTAAATTTTGTTTTTATGTTTATTCAAATATGGAGTCATGGATTACATTTTTGTCATAGCATGACAAATTTACATGTTGTGAAATTTTATTTTATTTTTTTCGATTTTGTTGACAAATTTTTTTGACACCATTTAAGCATGATGTACACATACACCATAATGTAGATGTTTGTAAATTACATTTGTACAATATACATTAAGGCATGCACTCATCAAAGACTAAACCTAAGACCCTCATGGAAACACACTAAGGTTTTAATGACCTATCCATTTCAACACTTTATTAATCAAGATGAAAAAGTTTATGTTTATCATGTTTCGCATGAAATTATTTAAAAAGTTCAAACTTTAACATACAAGTCTTTTACAAAATTTATTCAAATGTTACAAATGAAAAGATGATCTTGAAGTTTATTCAATAATGTATTCAAACAAATTATTATAATTTACAAAAATTAATTTTACTTGGTGTTAAACAAATAACTTCAAATAACATTTCATAAATAAATCAACAAATATTTTTTTGTTTAAATCGAATTAAAATCTTTGCAAATTCAATGTGAATTTTAAAGTGCATTTATTAAGTCTTTAATTTTAAATTTTTATTATGTAAAATATGTCCATTTTTTGAAGAATTACAAGTGTTTATATTCTCCAATATGATTAGTTGTAAATTTATTTATTTATTTTTACGATTTTATTAGAATGGTAACCATCCATAAGAAGATTACCACATTTGGTTATAGACAAATTGTGTAGTTGTAAAACTTGTTTAATCTTTCAATATTATGATTATTTACAATATTTTATTGTAAAAAATTAACAATATATATTTTTAATCTGGCTCAGAAAACCTTTTTTTTCAAAAAAAATCATTTTTTGATGTTGTTGCCCCCTTAAAATTAGCAAAAATTAGTCGTAAGAAAAAAAAAATTAAATAGTAAATATAGTCATTTAATTATCAGGACCATATTTGTTTAACAAGGTTATTCGTACACTAATACCAATGAATAATTACACAACTTTGAAAAAAAATCAGAATATATATATATTTTTAATGATGCAAGAATATATTTTACATTTGTTTCCTCTGTGGAAGGAAAAAAAATTTAATTTGGTAAAATTTTGGGTTTAAATAGTTGGATTAACACCCTGTCCCCCCAACCAACATGTTTTTTTGGTTTTGAATTTTTAACTTGGCAATTTTTGTTTGGAAAAAAATGGAAAAAATAATGCAAATTCAAAGAAAAATGTAAACAACAAAAAAGAAAACTTGCCAAAAAATTGGGACAAGAAATTTGAAAAAATAAAATGTCATCCTTGATGAGTAAATTTTTTTAAATAATTCTAATAATTTCAACCTTCAACACATAAACAATTCCAACATCAAATTTATTTGAAAACATTTAAGTTCAATCTTTGAAATCATCATAAACCTTATCCAATTTTTTTTTAAATTAAAATAAATGTTTATTATGTAACCAAAAGCTTTTTTTTGGTGTTGAACTTCCACCATTTTTCAAACATAAAAAGGGCCATCAATATCAACAAAGGATTTTTTTAATTAATAAAATTCACATTTCTAATTTTTTTTAATGACATAATTTTATAATGGGTTCTAGGAATTATAATAATGTATTCAAAATAAAATTAAAATCTACAAAAAAATAAATTTTAAAGGTTAAAAAAATAACTTGAAATTGAATGTCCAACATTAAACATATAAATAATTCCAACATCAAATATATTTGAAAATTTTAAGTTTAATCTTTAAGATTATTATAAACCATATCTGATTGTTTTGAAAATTCAAAAAATAAATATTAATGTCGTAACTAAGTTTTTTTGGTGATGAATTTCCACCATTTTGCAAACATAAAAAAGGCCATCAACATCAACAAAATATATATATTTGAAATTTACAGTTTTAATTTTTTTAAATGATGTAATTTTGTAATGGGTTTTAGAACTTGTAGGTAAAAGATTAAAATATTTTGAAAATTTAGTAGCTCCATATATGGTTGATAGCCAAATTATGGCTAAATTTTGTTATGGATGATGTTGAAGAAGATTACAAAATTGAAAAATTGAAAAGATTAAAAAAATCATTGATGTCATTATTATTATCATCATTTATAAGTTTTTATTTTTTATTTATTAAATAAATTTTTTAATTCCTCTCTAAATGTTTAAACATAAACTTGTAACAAAAAAGTTTTTAAAAAATTTGATAAATTATGTTTTAAATATAATAATAATAAGTATAAAATATTGATAATTTTTTACTAATAATAATAATATTTTTTAGAAATTAAATTTTAATCCATTATTTTAAACATGGATTATTTTTTCATGCATTAAAAAAAATGGGAAAAAATTAGGGATTATTTTTGGGGTTTTTTTATTGTGAAATCATTATGAAGATTCATAATAATAAACTTGTCCATGATGCTTTAAAAAAACTAGGGGGAAAATATTTTTTTTAATTTACATAAATATACAAAATTTTAATATATGAAAAAATTATAATTTAAAGGTCTACATGCATGCTAAAATTTGCATGCATGAACATTTTGACTTAATCACTAACCTATTCAAATATAAATGTGAGATTTCCCGAATTTTTATACATATATTTCAAAAACTTGTGTTGAATGCAAAATGCAACTCATGAATAGTGGATTTTAACAACATTCAAAGTGAATGATTCAACTCATGTGCAAATGTTAATAGTTCAAGAGATGAAAAAAAATTCACTAACCCATTCAAATATAAATGTGAGGTATTAAGTTGTTGTGTGTGTTTCAATATATATTAATAAGTGCAATATGTAATGTTTGAATAATGATTTCAATAAGCTCAAAGTGGATAACTTGACTCATGTTAAAATGTTGATAATTCAAAATTTGAGAAAACATTCACTAAAACATTCAAGTATAATCGTAAAATATTGAGTTGCATGTGTTCTATAATATTATATTAAATGCAATTTGTGAATAATGATTTTAATATATTGAAAGTGAATGGTTCAAATTTAATAATTGAAGATATGTGGAAACAAATCATTAATTCATTCAAATATAAATTTGGGGTTTAAAATGGTTACTTGTGTTTTGATAAATTATGGTAAATGTAAAATGCAACTCTTAAATAATGGTTTCAACATGTTAAAAGTTGATGGTTTAATTCATGTACACCATGTTGATAATTTTAAAAATGTCAAAAAAATTAGTAACCTATTATAATGCATTATGTAAATAAAGTTAAAGGCTACTTCAACAATTTCAAATTATTAAATAATTAAATAAGGTTCAAATTATAGTTATAAATGAACAACAAAATGAATGTAACAATTATGAATAATATTGACAGCTAATTAGTGCAACAAGCCACTTGCAAATTTAAAATGGCTTAAAATGTAATTAAAATGTAGTCAAATCAAACAATAGTTGCAATGTGTGTGGGTGGAAAAGGACAAGATTTCTTCTTATGTAGACTATTATCTAAGCTACCTAGCTTATATACCACTACCTAAGCTACTACCTAGGTTAGGTCTAGGCTAGTATACCTACCCTAGACTTGTACCTAAACTATTTGTTAGCATGGATATGTATAACCTAAAGCCTAGAACTATTAAACTTTATGTATGTACTAACTTAACTAACTAGGTATTAGTAGCCTAACTATTACCTTAGACTCGGTATATTTATAGCTTAATATACCTAGGTTAAGTTAACATATATAATTATTAACCTAAGCTACATAAGGTAGGGGCTACTAGTTAGTGTTAGGTGTATTTACATAGGTTTATGTAAACATAACTAATTAGTTAGGCTTGGGTACCTATAACTTTTTAGCAGCATAGTTACCTACCTAGTATAACTAGACCTACCTAACATATTTAGATTTATTTAGTAGGTATTCAACATAGTTAAACCTATTTAATAGGTACCTAAAATAACTAGACCTATCTACTAATTAAACCTACCTAACATAGTTACCTAGACCTACCTATGTTTATTTTACATAGCCCTAGGTACTTATAACTAATTAGTAGGTACACCTACTAGGTCTAAGTACTAATTATTAGTGGTACATGTAAATGCCTACATACATTGTACAATATGTTACCTATTAACTTAAGTACCAAAGTACATTATATATGTACTTATTAATAACTACCTCCTACCCACCTAGTGAATTTTTTATGAATAAATAATCACACATTTCTTTTCATAATGAAATTGTTAATTTAGATCCAAGTCCCAATTAATAGATCTAAGGATATATTAATCACCACATGCATTTGAATAAAAGGTACCACATCATTTTGTCACAAAAATGAGCCACCGTAGCTTGCATCTACCCATGGGTTGAAGCTCACGTCCTTAGAAACCCATTTTCAATATAACCATATAAGATGGCAACTCCAAACACACTTTTGAAAACTTAACCCCACACAAGTATTAAAAAACATTATATATTGAAGAAGAATAACAATAGCATAAAATGGATTTCTATCATAGAGTGGAGGGATGGACACAAGGTTTGTCTTGACCTTATGTCCATTTCCTACATCATTCCACCAATTAGAATGTTTAGTTTCGGCCAAATTACAAGTCAACTTCGCAACATTGCTTTGGAGAAACATGTCTTCTCTAATCCAATTGCCCCATTGTTTGCACCTTGTATCCACTAAGAAAACCACCTCTTCGACTTTTTCATGGATGCAACGGAGACGACACTAGAATAAGTCCACTAATCTTGAATCTTAGTGTAGCTTTGATTCGCTTCATCCTCGATCCTACTATCTTTCTAGGGCATACACCAAGTCCACATGGACCTTCAACAATGATAGTCATATCAATTGCATCTTGCTAGGCCAATTATAAATTCAAAGCTCATAACATAGTTAGGCTTGGGAACTAGTAAAATCCGATTTTGTGCCATTGACAAATGTTCAATAAACATAGCTCTTGAACTTTGAAATGTCAAAGGTGTGGGACTTTGAATTATGCACCATGCAAAACTCCCCAAAGTTTGAAGTGTGCATTATGTTAGGTTGTTCAAGTCCACAACCTTCTCACTACCATGACAATTTGTTCCCTTCACTTTCTTGTTTGCTTCTTTACGAACTACCATTGTATTTGTTGAAATATGTCACATGTAAACCAACACTTCATTGTGCTTCTATTTTCAATTTGCATTCCTTGAAGAGGCTTGCCTCCTCTATCAACATCATCCCATCAGGCAAATTTAGATACCATCCTCCACCTTCAAGGTGCACTTGAATGAGGAACAGTTGTTATTCATTCCACAATAGTTTATCTCTAGGTGCCCACATCTACCACCATTTTGGGAATGTAGAGATCTTCTTCGTTGGAACCAACTCAAACTTCACATACGTGTACATTGTGTGAAGCAAAATTTGCATTGACCTAAATTACACCTCCCATCTATGGTTGTGCCAATTTGTCAATTTGGCATTCATTTTATCGAATATCTCCACCATGAATGTCGTTCCAAAAACTCTTTCTTCCCAAAGGGAGATGTATTCCTTGATGCTCAAATAACGTACTATCTTGTCGAGGATCAATCAGTCCCCCACCTTCCTTTCATTGATAGGTTCTCCCATCTTTTTAATGGCCGTTTGCTTCAACTATGCACAACAACATCCATAAAAAATTTGGTCACAAAAATAAATCCCCATGATCCTATTTTTTGGTTCTCACAAAATTTGAATAAAACTAATTTTAAATTCAAGCTTACATATCTATCACCAAAATGTTATTTGTATCATCCAAATTTCTAACTGCCCAATCCCTACAATGTCCATTGGAAACCTTGCTACATGTTTTGTTTCGTTGTTAGAATTCCAAATCTTCAACCACTTGAACTTCTCTATCCCATCAAGTTGTGACATGTAAATGTAACTCAATTTCTTTAAGTTCATCTTTGTGCTATCTCCAAACCTAGAATAGTGTTTCTTGATTTGTCCAAAGAATTCCCTACCTTGGTTGGATCCACTATAGGTAATATCTTGTTAAGGATTTGGCATTTTCATGACTTTATTACCTTCAAACCTTTCACAATGGATTCCTGCAAGTCAATTAGTTTGCTCATGCCTTGATTCATATAACTCTTTGATCTCATTCTATAATAAAACAATAGAATGTCATTAAAACAACAAAATGTCATTGGAGCCAATTGGATATAAAGTATGTGAACTCCATGTAATTCAACCTATTTACTCTATAATAACACGATCCTTCCTTTAAGCTACATTTGTGTGTAAACACTAACTGGATTCATTTACAATTTTAGATTTGTAGCATGGACAAAGCTTCCTTTGCACCTATTGTCATAATTTGCTGCCATGTCCATTTTGACAATGTATGTGGAGAGCTCCCTTTCCATATCCATTCCACAAGGACCTCTTGCATTGCACTATACCATTTGTCTATGTGTGTAACATTCTTTTGGCACTACGCCATTTGCTCCTCACTAATCCTCACCTTCCACCATTCACATGGCTTTGCACCATACTTCCCAACTTGGAAGAAAAGATGAATGAATTGAGCTCTCATTACATTATTTTCCAATGACCTGCAAAGATAAAAATGATGTTCATGGCCCCTCTCAACTAGTCATTCAACCCAAATATGTGTTTGTGGAAAAGCGAATGTAATCGGGAAAAATGTTTACAAAAATGTTTATACTCATATTCACATGTTTACGTCATCGTAAAGAGAAGTGATGAAAGCATGGTTCTTTCTATGACCATCCAAAACTATGATTGTCACCGATAAATGGTAATCTTCATAGTTGAATTCACCACATCTACTCTTGTACCATGCTTTGTATCGATAATTGTCATCCCAAATATGAAACATCTTGTTCGAGAATTGTTGAAGGTTGTTTTCCACTAAGAATTGTTCAAACTCCTCATTCTTTTTCTTCCACACATCATCCCATGTACTATAGATCTCTTCAGTCATTACTTGCATGTGCCCATCTTTATGCTCCAAGGACACATAAAAGGATGTAAAACCAAGAATGTAGCCATTAGTAGATGATTTAACCAAAAGGGCTACACCATTTTCTAAAGTAGGGTGAACCACCTCCATGCTTATCATTATGCATAGAGGAATAGGAATGGGAAACTTCATAAGACATATTGTGGTTAAGATTTTGTTGATCTTCCTCTTCTTCTCAAAAAGCCTCACTTTACTATACATTAGCGAGTTCCCCTCCAATTCTTTAGGGGTCAGTAATGTTGGGGGTATTGCCCACCCCCCCTACTCCTCTTCCGAACCCTATTATGTGTAAAATAGATGCTTATTAATAAATATGACCATTGTCAACACCAAACAACTTTAGAAGAATTGTTCCTTGCTTTTAAAAGTTTACCTTTCTATCACTACCTCTTTTGTAAGCCTACCACCACCAATAGATGGAGTTAGGGACTTTCCACAACTCACATTCACAACTTCATGTGGAGACAAGTCTATATATTCGACTTCTTCCACATCATCATCATCTCCAATGTTCTGGCCACTTTCATCTTCCTCCCCATTGATGGCAATTTGTCCATGGTTGTGAACCTCCTTGCCTCCTACACAACCTACCATAGTTTGAAGGAATTGATGCTTCAACTTTTTGATCATTGGGGTAAAAGTACAAAAAAAGGAACCAAGCAATGTATGAAAAATCACCATGGGAAAACATTATATATCAAAAATAAAAATAAAAATTGAAATAAATTCTTGTACCTTCAAAGTTGTAACTACAAAATTTTCATGAAATTTCACCATGTTTCAAGAGTCCTTTTATATGTTTAAAGCACTTTAAAAAAACATGTGGACAAGTGGGTTTTTTGTATCAAAAATATTTTTCCTTTATCAAATGTTCACCAAATCATTTCAATTTTTTGGTAAATTTTAA
>Ga0116229_10001673_pt1 | contig 35147 bp, 20 predicted proteins | sample S1TSphgellanicum_3_FD_87313 | JGI IMG/M metagenome (GOLD analysis project Ga0116229, IMG submission 87313) | Host-associated microbial communities from peat moss isolated from Minnesota, USA - S1T2_Fc - Sphagnum magellanicum MG | ecosystem: Host-associated > Plants > Peat moss > Unclassified...
AGGATGAAAATATTGAATTTTTTTAATGATGATTAATTGAAATGCGCAATTGAGAGCTTAAATGCATGATTATTTGTGAAATTGGATTATGCCATATTGAAGAGACTATGGATGAGTATCAGATTTTTCCATGGGTCTATGGGAACCTGTGGTGATATAATGACTGGTCTTTCAAGCCGTACATGTCATCAGTTTGGAAGAGCTGTTGACAACCTTAGCCAAAATGTACAATATCCTACAAGTTGTACACTTGCTTAAAGATGACCAGTTGCAATTTTGGCTTACTTAGAGTTTCTTTAAAACATCTTTCTATTCAGTCCATATAAGATATCAGTTCCATAAACTTTGGACGTTTGAACTTCCTCTTGTGCAGGTCTGAATATTCATTGCATGTAATCAAAAATTATGTTAACATGATTAAATTTTAACATAGGTGTATAACATAAGTCTTTGAAAATACACACTTGCATACATATGTTGATGTATATGCATATGCCATCATGTGGAAAGTCTGGTCATTGCATTTTATTTATACCACACTTTCTTCATCGTCCCTGACCGATCACACATTTAATTGAAGAGACATGCATTTTTGGCCATCATAATGGCATTGTCTCCAATTGAATACCAATTGTACAATGCTTATAAATCAGGTTGGCCACAGTGAACCAGCACCCATCGGCACATCGTCCACTAGATGCCCCTTATTACTTAGTTGTGGATGGAAACACATATTTAGTTTATTTTGGATTTTACAAAAGTCCAAAAATATCAACACATGATTTACACCGTGCAAACAATGTGACTTTCAATTACAAATATGACCTAATGGCCATCAGGTTGTTCAGCGCAGCAAAAGATTTTAGGAAAACAACAAAAAAATATAGGTTGAACATCCAAATTACACCTTGTGGCCACCAAATTTTTGCATTAGCCAAAAATTTGAAACAAGTAATAAAATGCATCTTTACATCCACCATCAAATTATGCCTTGTGGTCACCAGATCTTAAGCATAGAAAAGTCTAGAATAATTAATAAATATCTCTTTACATTGATCATGAAATTATCCCTTGTGACCACCAAATTTTAGTCCTAGCAAAAAATTTAGAACAAGTAGAAAAATGCATTTTTACATCCATCATCAAATTATGCCTTGTGACCATTATATCTTAACCATAAAAAAACTTTAGAACAAATAATATTATGCATCTTTACATCCATCATCAAATTTCACCTTGTGGCCACTAGATCTTTGACCACAACCAAAAATAAGATGGAATGATTAACATAATAGAATTAACACAAATCGACATAGTTTATTGAAAATTTAAAATACAATTTAAAGTTTGAGCTAAGTTAGTGCCCAACTTTTTGATATTCTTACTACAAATGGAATTGAAAAATTAAAAATTCGAACGAACATGTTAATGGAATAAATAAAACATATTTGTGACATACAAATTGAACCTAATTGCCAACTATAGTCTTATCATAAACTATTGTGCATAACCCTAAAACAATGCAAATTTTAGGAGTAATGTCAATTCCTTCTTGTCTTTGAACTTTTGTGATGGTCCATGGTCAAACATGCAATGATATTCACATTATTTCGAAAACAAAATCCTAATGGCAAAGATCGTTTTCTCCCATTTAGAGCTCCAAATGTTGTCGCATAATTTGCGAACAGCAAGCACAATTAACTGCAAATAAATTTCAATGCCAATAAAAAAAAACATCTAACTTAATTTTTTCAACATATAAGATAAGAAATGACTTGAAAGATCAAAAATGAAAACAAATGAAATGATTCAAAGTGCATACCCAAAGATGGTTGGGCATTGACAGGATTGTCATTGTCACAATTCATATATTGCATGAACCAAGAATAATTTCATGAAGAATAACTTAAACAAGGCTTAGAATACTTGACCAAATGATAATGATCTCGAATTGTGCTCATTGAAGGCAATTTTATTAAGGTAGGCCACAAACGAAATGCCAAGTCCAACAATTGCACCTTATTTTTTGATAACAACTCACCCCTAAACGATTTTAAAAAAAGACCACTCCATTTTGGATTTCAAAGTGTTTAACTAGGTTTGTCATCAATTAGCTATGTTTGATCTTCCTTATCATAGGGTAACCCACAGCAAATATAGTACACATGTTTCAAATCCTTCAAATAACAATAGGACCCAAGATAAATTTGACCAAAAGTCTTCAAACATTGTTCGCGTCCCCAAATAAAAACAAACTGATCCATGAACATATCTAGAATCAACATTAGAAGAACCTTGAATACATCCTCCAATTTCATACAAGACCAAATTGCCATGTAAAACTTTTCAAATGCATGAGTAAGAAAATGTTTCACTCCAATTCTCACTTTGACTTTGTTCTTATCAATATTTTTTCCAAACACTTAAGGATGCCCTTGTATAATAACAAATTGAGGGAAATAGTAAAGCACACCATTCATGCTTTAAATTAATATTTTTTTGGGCCCTAAAGGTCCCAAGCAGAGACATGAACGCAAATATATACCTTCATTCACTTGGGATTGATGCAAATGAATCTTGAAGTACAGAAAACCCAAAGCATGCCCCACTTAATCACATGTAGTACAAAATATAAGGGCATTATGCACACCTTCAAAATTCAACTCATGATCAAATAACAATGTGTAATCAAGAATATTGTTGTCCCTATTATATAACATGTTGACTAGCCACAAATTTAAAATTTCATTTCAAAAAAGTATCACATGTGGGCACCAAGTGACATTACAGCATATCAAACAAGACAACAACAAAAAGCTCAAACTAAACATAGGCAACAAGACCTTGGCAGCCACCACGCAATGTATCTCAAAGATATCTAACTTATTGCCACAAAACTAAATATGCACAATTTATTACACATGAACTAATAATACCTTATTTACATTTAATAACAATCAAACAAATAGATATCAAACCAAAAAATTTCAACACAATCACGTTACAAAAAATATCATTACATTTAAAAAAACAAGGTTCAACCAATTTTTCATATCGAAGGTTAGAAGGAAGAACATGTTTAATCCTCCTAAAAATATTAAACTCTACAAATTTGTAAACCTACATTCCTCTAGAATGCAAGGTTTCCAAGTAAGGGAAAATGGTTCCAAGCAAGTAATCACCATTTGCTCAAGGCTCATAAAACGCCTTTAAAAAAATGGCATTAAAAGGAGGATTAAATGAACTCTTGTAGGGCATGTCATCTACAAGCAATGTATTTTCATAGTTTGTATTAGGAAAAACATTGGAAAATGCATTTAGGTTTATGGAGAACAGGCTTTTCGGGCTTTTCAAGGAAGAAATGCTCATTTTTTAAATGTAGCATTTAGTCTACTATTCTTGAAGAATTGAGGTGAACACCAATTCTCTCCTTGATTATTTCCAAGTGCCTAGAAAAATTTCTCCTTTATGTATGGGATTCACTTTCGAATTGTCATTACAACGAAAGTGACTTTTGAAATTCCTCACATCTTAGATATGAGGAATGGTGCGCCCATTTGTTAAGTCTATGGCCACGAACCTATCTTTTGATTCATTCCCAAAATGCCCTAAATTAAAACACAAAAAATCAAACATGATTTTAAAATTGAATTCAATTCAACATACATCTCCCCAAAAATATCCCATAAAGTTCACCATTACCATGAGAATAATGTTTTACGCTTAAAATTCCATGCCCCATATCAGAGGGATCCAAGGTCTCAAATGTATTTACATTGCAATTGTGCAATACTAATTCCAAACAATCTACACACAAAAGTTGAAGCAAATAAAACTCCAATGCAATTTTACATATCATAGAAAAAATGATAATATTAAAATAGGCTAGAAAAAATACTTGGAAAAAGACATTGCATTAATTTTAACCTATTCATGTAACCTAGAATATTATGTCATTTTAGAGATATGAATATTGATATTTCAAAGGAATAGTGCATCGTGCTATCCACAAGCCTAGAAGCCACAACCATTAACAAAATTCCATATTCATAAAAATTGGGAAAGTTACACCTGGTAGTCACTAGGTGTTTAAAGAATGTTCGGTTGCCCGTAGGCATTTAGAGAATGTCTAGCGACCACCAGGCATTTAGAGACTACTTTGCTACCAAACATTTAGAGAATGTTTTATGGCCATTAGGCATTTAATCCAAACTTTAAACCTATGAGTTCCTTAAACTAACTATCAATAAATTTGGCAGCCACCAAGCTTGTAATGACATTCATTTTCTACAGTTGAGCCCGACAATTGTCAAGTGTTCATGGGTGAGAGAAATTATCCTTCACGCCTTGTTGAAATATGGCAAGGCCTTCGCTAAGTAATATTATAATAAACAAGAAGATGTCATCAACTCACTAGAAATGTATAACACAAAAAGCACTTTGATAGGCATTATTTGAACTAAAAGCCAAATCTTATCATAGATATGACATAGAGAAAGAAAATTAAGCAAATTGAATTACATTTATAGCATAAAAAATGAGAGTTCGCAATATCTCATCTTGTTATGATTTCTTAATTTACAATCATCACATATTTATATTTAATATTCATTAGACATATTTGTAGTTATATAGCCTTGTATCAACTTAAGCAAGAAAAACTTTAATGGGTTCAACGTATCCACAAGAGGCGTGATAGTTAACACTTCCTCAACAACCTTTCTCTCCTTATTGTCTACATCTATCGCTTGCAAATTCAACCCTGATGATGATGCTATTGATGTGTGTAGGATTGAAGATGTCAAGGAGGTGGGCAATTCAACACCAACTTGAACCTCTTCTTCAATGTTAATAAAGTTTTCCTTACTTAAAAAATATCCAAGATTCTGATTTCATTTACTCACAACCTTTTTTTCTTTCACAATCAATGGATTCTCCTTTTTCTTCGTGCGTTTAACAACATCCATGTTTGATTGGTTTACCCTTGGGGGAGGTAGATCGTCTTGGGTATTGGAAGACTTATCTTGTCCTTCTTTAGGGTAATTAGGTACCCCAACCTTAGCATTAATTTGAACTTCATTTGTGATTCTCAAGGCCTCTAAATGCATTTCCATTGTTGCATCTCTCCAAGTCACACCTCAAAGCAATCGAAGACAAACTCATGCAATCATTTCACACCTCTCCCCTTCCATGTTAATGGGGATAATTTCAAGCACCTTACATTTTTTCCCCTAAGGATGCAAACAACATCTAAACTTAGAAAAATAAAATAATGCAAATAAAATATAGTCAAAGATTGAGTTTCAATAATGCCATTGAAAAAGTAAAAACTTACTAGGCATACATATTATACAACACCTTTCCAAAAATGCTAAGACATACAAGATTACCATAAAGTGTTGGTAACATAATCTTCAACAATGCCTTTGGCAATATCTCATACTTGTATAAGCACAAATCTTCTAAGAATGAGGAAGTCAAATGAGGAATAAATGTTGGTAACTTTTTCATTTGAAGTATATTTTGTATATTTGTTCCGATTTTACATGGGAACAAATATGCATAGAAAAACACCAATTCCTCCATTAAGACTTTCGAAGAACCAATACCCTCTATAACACCAACCATGTATTGACCAAATTCAAACCGCACCTTCATTACGAATATAAATGAATGTTTGAAACCAATCAATAAACAATATTTAGGGGACACCATTTGGATCATTTAGTCGGAATAATCACATTGGGAATTAGATGGTGACCAAAAGGGAACCACATAGAGTATTCCTTTCCGATTGTTTTATCAACAACACAACATTCCTTTGCATCATACCCCTTATCCTTTTTCCAATACTCTCTCTTTACTTTGTGCGTCATTAGGCTCTTTTCTCGCCTTCTTCCTTGGACATCACATAGTTGAGCTCTCCCCACGTCCCAACGATGTCAATGATGATTCAACAATCTCTTCTTCAGATTCCATCTTCTCAAACACCTAAAGCTTGTGAAAATCCATCCACTTTTTGATGAAGTCCTCTACAATTTGCGATGCAAGGCCACCAATTTTGAAACCTTAGTAAAAAATGAGGTCATCATTCATTTTCATACACAGGCAAACGAATTTGACCTAATTTTTTCCTCTTCAAGTCTTCAAGGAACACCACCACCATCCCCAATTCATGCGCCCAAACCTTGACTAAATGGATAGACTTTTTTTTGATTGAATCCTAATTCCCATTTTTTATAAAATGAAATTCCAAACTATTATCAAAACTCTCCATGACATAGATTGCCTACAACAACACTGAAAATTTGAGTTGAAAGATGCCAAGCTCCATTTCAATGTATAGTTCATTAGTTCCAACGTACTTCCTAATGATCTTTTTCATTAATGGTGGGGTGTACTTTAATGTCTAAACCAATTTAGTTAAGCATCACGAAAGATGGTGCATGTTCTTGAACTATAATATGCATGAAGTCTTTTATGGTCTATAGAAATATTTTTTGCAATCTTGAGTGCCCTTTGGCCGCTAGGCATTCAAGACTATTTTCTGCAATTCTAAACACCTAGTAATCGCTAGGCATTCAAAACTACGTTCTTTAATCTTGAATGCCTAACAACCACCAGGCATTCAGGGTTTTTTTCCGCATGCCTGATTACTTAATGGTCGCTTGGCATTTAGGACTAATTTTTGTAATCATGAATGTTTGGCGGCCACCAGTCGTCCAGGATTACAAAAATCAGTCACTAGTTCCAAATGCCTAGTGATCACTAATCATTCAAGATTGCAAAAACTAGTCATGAACACCTAGTGGTAGCTAAGCATTCAAGATTGCAAAACTTAGTCTTGCATGCCTAGTAACTGCCAGGTGTTCAGGATTGCAAAAATCGGTCTTCAATGTTTGGCAGCTACCAAACATTCCAATTGGTTTCTACTAACATGAAAAATTGATTGAAATGCTTAGGGTTTAAGGAATCAAGGTGAGGTTGTACATGTTAGGGTTTGTTGAAGCTTACAGAATTGAAACTACCATTACCTTGAATGTTGATATGCTCATGGAATCGGCTTGATCTTGGGCTTCAACACAATTATCACATAATTGATGTGACAAAATAGATTTTAAATCAACTGCACAAGAACATCCATTATAGATCAAAGCCTCTAAATGAAATAAGGTTGAAATGATTGAGATTCAGCTATGTAGTTAGTTCAAAACCTAATGCAAACAAAGATGCAATACATGAATGTAAAAAATAAAGAATGTCATGGATGCTACCAATCATATTAATGTATAGTCTAAGAGATGAATGCAAAGTGTAATAAGAAAATGAAATAGAGGTTAAGACAAGTTTGCAAAAAGAATGTGAGATAAAATGAAAACAAAAGATATCGTTGAATAGAATTATGTAGAAAGGGAAATAGCATTGTCAAACTTGAAGTTGATGTGATTTGTAATGAATATTGAAGCAGTGTTTCTTATAAGCACAAATTAATGACATGTATGAAATTGTTGTGCTTGCTTTCAAATTGAATAGGATTCCACTCTAAAGTTAATGAGATGAGAGGTTATGGTTGTAAAAAAAGAACCTAAGAGCTTACGAATGGGTTCTCATAACAAAAAGATAACAAAATTCATTTACATACCTACATAGGCACAAAATTTCATAAACAAAACACTACAAAAGGAAGAAAAGTGCATAGGGAAGTGAGACAAAGTCCTTTAGTTCAATACATGGTTGATTAAAAGAGTTAACCATTAGAGGAGGTAGTTGTGCTACAATTGTGCAAGTGAATTTGCAAAACACTACTTCAATAATGCTTCATACATATCATAATTGTGGTGCTATATCTTATACGAACCAATGTAGTAAATAACAATAGCATATGAAGCACTACTACACTTGTACCATGGTAAAAAACATAAAGCATTTTGTAGTTCTTTGTAAAGAGTAATTCCTAACATGAATCCTACCTAGGACTAAACTAGAGTTCAAATCAAAATTTATTTATTTTTTAAAAAAAATCCTAAACCTTAAACCTTAAACTCTAAACTTTAAATTTTAAAACCTTAACACCTTAAACTTGAACATCTTAAATCATAACACTTAAACTATAAAATGTCTAAATTGTACCCAAATAATTCCAAAACTTCAAACCATAAACCCTAAACCTTAAACTATAAAATCTTAAACCTTAACACCTTAATCCTAAACACCCTAAACTAAAACATTATAAATGTAAACCCTAACCCTAAACCTTAAACCTAAATCGTAAACATGTAACCAAATTTTTAAACCCTAAACCCTAAGCCTTAAACCCTAAACTTTAAGACCTTAAACCTTAACACCCTAAACCTAAACATCCTAAATTAAAACACCTAAACCCTAAACCTAAATCATAAACCTTCAAACCTATAAACCTTAAAACTTAACCCCCTAAACCTTAACACCCTAAACTTAAACCTTAAGCGTTAAACCTTAAACCAAAACCTTGAAACCAAATCCTTATGACTAAAACCTTAAAACACCGACCTTAAATTGTAACACCAAAACCTTAAAACATTTAAATTATATGAAAATAATTCCAAAACCGTAAAACATAAAACGCAAACCTTAAACCAAAACCCTGAAGCCAAATCCTTATGATTAAAACCTTAAACTAAAAACCTTAAAACACCAACTTTAAATTGTAACACCAAAACCCTAAAACATTTAAATTATACAAAAATAACTCCAAAACCCTAAACCATAAAATGCAAACCTTAAACCCTAAATTTTAATATTTACACCCCAAACCTAGGATTGTATGCTCACCATATTCTTGTTCATTTTGTAAACCTTCTTATTATCTTTCTTTTTTAGATACTTTAGGTGCTACTTAAAGGTCCTTCCTTGGGATTTGGTTCAATTTTTGTGAAATGTCACAGGATTTTGTAGAGTGTAGATATTTTATGTCAATAATAATATTTGGATATAACTTAATGAATTTATTTTTTTGCAAAATATATATAATCAATGACTTCATTGTCATTATGGGCACATTGATCAATATGTATTATCCCAAAGAAAAAAACAATAATAATAGTTATGTGATAGTAGACTTTACATAGGGTTATAATTTAGTTGTATATATGTTTTATTGTTTTATTTGTGGTAAAAACATTGATCCATTTGCAATAATTTACATGAAATTTAGATAACATTAAACCTTAAACTTGATATAGACTTATCTTAACATTTTTTGAATACATTACCCATGTTCTATATAATTTGAAACTATAATGGGATAAAACATAGGAAATTAAGAATACAAGTTTGTATTGCTTCCCATTTATTTTTGTTCCAATAAAAGCTTATTAAGGGAAAATTTTACTTTGGAATGTTATGGATAAACATGAAAAAAAATAATTTTGTAATTGTGACAAGTCTATTTAAAGGAAAGGGCCTAGGAAAGAAACCCTAAACCTTAATTGCCACCTTATTAAAACCTTAAGGCTCCTTTAATTTTCCCCCAAGCAACTTGATTTGGGCATTGACTTGAGTTCATCCTAGTATCTTGATGTAGGTTGACCTTATTTCAATGTGACCTAGGGCAATATCAACATCCAAACAAACATGTTGTGTCATGACAAATGGTCAAATGTTGTGACAATCTTGATACCAAAGATGGGTTTGCTTGAATACATATGCAAAAAATATGTTGATTTCCACAAATAAATCCAAATTAAACAAAAGAAAAAAATAATACAAAAAGATAAGAAATTAAGGTTAGATTTCACCCTTGGAAACATGTGAAAACCAAAGTTACATTCTGCACAACACATAATAGAAAAAAATATGTTTTTTTCTATTTCACCATAATTTCCAAGATTGGGAGTTGTGTCATTTGGTTTTTCATAACTTACAATTCATTTGGTGGCCACTAAGCATTCAATTATATTTTTAAAAAATTTATGGTGCATATATATCTGAAAATTATTAGTAAAATTTGTACGATATTATGATGTTGTAATTTCAACAATTTGGCCTATTTCTTTGTTTTAAATTCAAATGGTTGAGTCTCTTGATGTCAGATGTCAGCACTATAAAATTGTTGGGTCAAAATAAGCTATTAGTTGAAACAACAAGATTACTTAATAAAAGTCCTTTTCACTTTTTCATTAAAGTTTTTTTGAATGAAACCTTTTGCAACTTGTTATTAAAAATAGATATGGTTTCCCTAATATATCAAATATTTTTTATTAATCATTGTTGAATAAATATGAATTTTTCAAAGTGTGCAATTATTTTTAGATTCTAATTTTCATCTAGAAAATTTATCATATTAATGTGGGATGCAAAAGCACTTTCATTTGGATGAGTGCTTCACCTATTTAATGGCCATATTGGTGTATGTCTAATGTATTATTAATATTTCAAACTATCAATATTGCAAAACTTTTAATACAAAATGTGTTACATATATAAACAAATTCCAAACATTTGTATGGGCAAGATTTATTTTGACACCATGGATGGGCAAACGATACCCATAATTACTTGAAAACAATCATGTTTAAATAGGTAGTCATTGTGCAACAAAATGATATATGAGCTTGGACAATTACCCATTACCCTTACAAGTATGATAATGCATGGTCACCAAGATGAGAAATATGCACAATATTCTAATGAGTTGTGGCCAAACAATCCTAATTTCACAATTGGGTCCTTGTTGTGCCATTTACAGACTTTGGAAGGGGCCCTAGTTTAGAATCAAAAGTATTATTTGAACACCCCCCACATTTCCTTTGCAACATACATCTATTTATTTTTTTTGTTGATTCATCAAGTTGGCCAATGATGCAATACAAAGCTTCCCCCACAGATCATGTTTGGAGTCCAATAGATGGGCCTTTGATTAGATTACGAAAAGCTAATCTAGACAGTTCACCAAAGTTGCCTACTAGAGTTCCATGCCCTATTTTATACTACCCAATTAGGGGCAATGGTGTGTTGAAGTTAGTGGAGAGAAAAGAGTTTATAAGTTTTAGAATATTGAAATACGTGGATTTCTAGAAGGTGGGCATTGCACAAAGTTCCACATATGAAATGAAAATGAAGTCGTATGTGAAGTTCTGGGAAGATATTTTGTTGCATTTGTCAAGACCGTTACCGCTTCAAAGTACAAGTCTTTTGGAGGGTTTCTAGCATTTGAACAATTGGAAGTCTAATTATGCTAGGGCTTCATTTTCAACCATGATGGACACTGTTGATCCAAAAGATTCAATTCAAGTTCCTTATTGTGGGCCAAAGAACACGAAACCTTTAATTGCATACATGCCATTTAAAAATCTTAATGTTGGAAATTTTGTGCTCATGAGATCACATTATCTAAATCTTGTTCCTTTTTGGATGGGAAGAGTGGAGAGTGATGTTATCAAGGATGAAAAGAGTGAATATTTTAAAATGGTGAGAGTTCATGATGGGTTCTTTTGAAGAAAGGATCAAATTTGGATGAATGACATCTGTATGAAGATTATTGGAATAGGAAGTGGAAATGTAATTTAGTAGATCTAAAACAATGACATTTCAGCTATTTTTTTATCTTTTCCTACTAAAAAAAATACAACAAATAAAAGTCAAATTAATATTCCTGCTACTTATGCTGGTAGAATTAAAGTTAATCTCAATGCTACTAGAGCCTTAACCAATTTGTGAAGGATGTTGGTGACATCGATTATTTATATTTGCAATTTTTTGATGTTTTTTGTATCATTGTATTGATTGGACTGTCGTTTTAAATTTTTCTTGCAATTTTTATGTTGTATGGTTAAGAATTTTTTTTGTCAAATTTGTCCATGCACATGATTCTTGAAAAATAATAATTGATAATTTATTTTGTTCCATTTGATCTTTATTCTTTAGTGGCCATTAGGTGTCAACTTTCTTACATGGTATGTAAAGCCGCAAAAATAATGGATTTGTTATAACATGAATAATAAAATTACATCCATAGACATTGTTGTTATTGGTATGTTGTGATTTGTTTGTATTTCAAAAAATTGAATTTTTATTTTTGTTTATTGAGAACATTTACTTGTGACTTTCTTATTTGATAATCTATTATGTATTATCACTTGTTAAGCACCAAGATAAATCTTATACTAATTATATATGGAATTTGAAACATAATAGATTTTTTATTGTACAATTAACATGGATGGATCAAGTTGCCATTGTTAGAAATTTAGGATGTTGTCAATATATTAGATTCAAAACATTGAGTTCCTTTTTTTCACTTTAAATAAAAGTTGCGTCATTTGGTTCTAATAGCTTACAATTTTTTATGTTTCAACTAATGGCCACCAAGCATTCAATTATATTTTTAAAAAAATTATGGTGTATATATATTTGAAAAGTATTAGTAAAATTTGTGTGATAATATGATGTTGTAATCTCAACAATTTGGCCTCTCTCTTTGTTTCATATTCAAATGGTTAAGTCTTTTGATGTCAAATGGGAGCACTAACATTTGGCTTTCAATCATTCATGAAAATTCATTGCAGTCTTGTTTTAGATTTCATATGAATGTTTTTAACAATATAATGTGTACATGGATGTTTTTAGAATTATTGGTTATAAAATGTTTTTAATTTGGAAATAATGTAATTGAAAAGTTTTATGATATGAAATTCATGTCAAAAATGATCATTAATTTGTTAAATCTAGTGGTCACTAGGTGGAATTCATTCCATCCACCAAGTTGTATAAAGTCCTAAATTCAAAATTTAGTCTTAAATTAATTAAATGTGTTTGAACCTCCATTGAGTTAATGTTTTGGTTTCACCTTGGTAACCATTTTTGTAAAAAATAGGTCACATATATAGGTAGATAGGTAAAGAAATAAGTAATTACTAGGTAAGTAGATGGTTTATACATGGGTAAGGGTTTTTTTTATCACTAAGACCTATGTTTACATCACTATAGCCCATATCATTAAAATGTACAAGATCACTACTACCTATGTCACTAAGGTGTAATATTAAACCTCTATCATTAGGACCTAGGTCTATATCATTAGGTTTTCTTTCATTCATCCTTTATCACTAAGACAAATCTATATCATTACAACATGTGTCATTCAACCTATGTTATTAAAGCATAATACATCACTAGTGCCTATGCCACTAAAGCCTATCCCACATGGGTTTCCTACTACATTTGGGCTTAATGTAATATGTCATTATGGCCTATGCCAATAAGGCCCATTCCTCACCACCTATGTCATTGAAGTTTATATTTTCACTTGGGTTTGACCAATGTTATATGTCACTAGGGTGTATGCCAATAAAACCTCACATGTGTCACTTAACATATGTCACTCATGTTTACATGTCATAAGGGCTTGTGTCAATCAAACACATTTCACTAAGTTTATTTGAAGTTTATGTCATTCCAAGTTTATTTCACTAGGGTTTGAGGTTTGTGCATCATTTGGGCTTGTATAATTAAGGTCAAATCACTTACACCTAGTTTTAATGCCATAAATTCTACTTGTCATATACACTAGCCTATTGCATGTGTTGCAATGTGTTGTTGAAGCATTTAAAAATAAATTTAAATCAAGTGTTCAATAATCAAACCATTGCTTCTTTCCCCTAAACAACCAAGTTAGCAAAGGTAACTATTGTTACATTTGCTAATGGAATGTTACTACTTTATTTTTGTAAACTAAAACATTGGATATTAATGTTGTTATTCATGTTATTAAGTTGTTTTGACCTATTTGTAAATTATATTCATAATGTTGCACCTCTAGAAGAAGTGGTAGATCTGTGGCACTCAAGGAATCAAAAGCAAATGTTGGCATTTGGTCATTTACAAGGTATGCAACTTAAAACAATTGGGATGAATTTCAATATGTTCTTATACCATGCACAAACCTAGATTGTATGTGTCGCAATGTGTTGTTTCAAAAACATCTGAAAATGAATTTAAATCAAGTGTTCACTAATCAAACCACCTAGTTTTTGCCCTAAACAACCACACTATGAAATGCAGCCATTATTATGTTTGTTAATGTAATATTACTATTTATTTTTTTAATCAAAGTATTGGATATTGATGTTGCTATTTTATTTTTTCCCAACCTATTGTTTGATTGTATAGATGGAACATTTTAATAATGTGGCACATATGTGGCACAAAAAGGACTAAGAGGCAAATGTTGCCAACACCATTTACAAGGTATGAAACTTCAAAAAATTAGGATTTGAACTTTAGTGCGTCCCCGTCCTACTAATGGAAGTGATCCCAATCATTAACCATTCCACTCAAATTTTGAGTGAAATGCACCTATCCCACTATAATGGTTTGGTAGTGGTTTTGGATGTTCATAGTGATTAGGGTCTTATTGCAAGGGACATGTCATTGCACAACGACAATGCATGCCCAAACCACTAGCTACAAGGAACCAATTTCTAGAGTTGAAACAAATGGAATGGTCAATTTGGCATTTCCATTCCCCCCTTATTGATATTTTTGTTTGATGTTTAACGTGTTACTACTTTCACACTGTAATTCCATACATTGATTTACATTGTCATTTATCATGGTAGGGTGTAGTAAGTGCCATGTTCAATATTGAATGGTGGGATTAATAATGATGATTGTATCCTAGATATGACATTATTAGTGACTTTGGAGGTCACTCTTATAAAACTATTCCATGCACCAACCTAGTGTGATATGTGTTGCAAGGTGTTGTTGAGCATATGGAAATGAATGCAAATCTTATTGTTTTGACGCAAGTGACATATAAGTGATCCTAGGTGCACATATGGATAATTACCCCATATAGATGTGGGATGAAAATGTTCATTACTTCTAGACTCCGAATGCTAATTGAAAAAGTTCAAGTATGTGTGTTGTTCATGGAAAGGTACAGGATTTTGTAGCTTGAAGGTGAATGCCATAGCATGTTTCATGGAATTGCAATTGTAGATTATGTAACCAAATTTTTCAATGGGAATTGTTAGCTTATTACAAATTGTGCACTCACATGTACACATAACACTATAAAGTTTTGAGTTCATGAAACTTGGAATTTCATCACAAGATTCAATATCTAGTGTCTTGTTGTGGGAAGTTTTAAAATGTCAAGTTACATGTTGTGATTAATAGGGGTTCAAACAAGCAACTTGCGAGCGAAGGAAAAGGTGAAATGTGCAAGTGTGATTATTAGAGGTAGCAAAGGAAAAGGTAAAATGTGTAAACGTGAATATTAGAAGTACCATTTGATTTGAAAGGTCCATGTGCATGTTTGAACATGGTTTTAGCAAATTTCAAAATGTAAAGCTAGTGCTAATGGAATGTTATTTTTTTGTGACATTTACAATTGTTAATTGGTCAGTACTAACCAAAGCTTTTGAAGAGTTGTATTTGTAATATGTGAATGAAAATTGTATGAAAAAAATGAAACATGCAGTAAATGTTAAAAAACTTGTTGAAAATAATCTTGTTACCTATACATGTTATTACAAACATAAAATGAATAGTTTTTGAAAACTTTTGAAAAATATAGATTTTTTGTTTGGGCAAATAATGGATTTTTCTTTTATAACAAAATTTCAATTAAGTGGTTTAACACATGATTGTGGATTATTATGGATAAAAATGCACCTCATTGTGGTATTTCTTCAAATGAAGATATTGAATTTTTTACTGATAAATATTTGACAATAGATCAAACATGTCTTGAACTTAAAATTCGCGCTATTCAATTACATCAACATAGATGAACATGTAGGAAAAAATGACAAGCAATTTGTTGATTTCAATACCCAAAACCTCCAATGAAACATACACAAATATTATTACCTTTAGAAAATCACAATTATGACACTAACAACCATAAAATTGCCATAAAGATTTTTTAAAACTTGTTAGTATGGGTTTAGGCAAGGACATATGTTTTGATGAATTTTTGTTAAATTTACAATTAAATGAAGAAATGTATATTTTGGCATTATGTTCAACATTGCAGAAACCAACATTATTTTTAAAACGAAAACCTAATGATATACAAACAAATGTGTATGGTAAACATGTTGGACCCTTATGGGAAGCAAATATTGATGCACAATTTATTTTAGATCCATCTACTGTCATTTCTTATTGCACATCATATTTAACAAAAGTGGATAAATCAATTACACAAAAGATGCAATTAGTTTTGGAAAAATATAAATATGAACAAACAAAAACATTTGAACATATAAAAAAATTAGGAAATGCATTCTTGAATCCACAACAAATGTCTGATCAACAAGCAATTCATAAAGCATTATCAATTCCATTATATCATGCTACGAGATTATTTCAATTCATAGATACATGTGAAGAAGAAAATAAGGCTTTTATATTGTTTACACAAAAAAATTAGAATGTTTACCTTCAAATTCAACATAAACTCATTATAAATCCTCAATTAATAAATACCTTAATCAATATGAGAATGAACAAAATCTTTGTTTGGCAGAGTTTGCAACTGATTATAAGGTAAATACCCATACAAAATATTGAAATAGAAAAATTATTTGATGGGTGTCATTTAATTTACACAAAGATCCAAAAACTTATTATAAATAATTTTTTTAATTTTTTAAGCCTTTTAAAAAAATTGAAATTTATTTTTAAAGATGAAGATTCATGGATAATATTGAAATGATTTAAAAACAATTTGTATTCAAATTTAATAACATTAATAAAGATGATGATGAATGGATTAATCTAGAATAAAAAATGATAAAAATATGCTAACTTGTACAAAACAAATGGATGGGAATATCATCTATTAGAAGAAATTTTTATCATTGATCCAAACAATCCAAACAAAAAAGAAGTGTTTACTAACACTAAAGAAGTAGAACCATATGATTTATCATATGAAAGTTAAAAAATTCTAATTATACATTTAAAATAAACAAATTCTTATCTAGTGATACTTCACAACAAACAAATGAATGTATACCATATGAACATTTTTCCTTGCATATGGGTGCAATCACGCTAACACGTACACAAGGAGTTATAACTAGTGCTTGGTTTTGTGTATATAACATTTTAGAAAAAAATTTAAAAATTCAAATGGAATTGTTTTCACATAATGTTATTCTCAATGTATTGGTATATATTTAAAAGTTTGAAATCAATCTAATGAATGAAAAATACCCAAAAACATTTTGAAAACATTGTAACCAATGTTTTTAAACAATAAAAGGACTTTGTACATGAACTTGAATTTTTTTAACAATGACATATTTTTAGCAAAGTTTTGTTGTAAACTATGATATAATAGTGTGATGAAAATTTTAAAGATTTTTAAAGATATTTTTAAAGACTTTTGTTCAAAAGATTCTAAGAATATCAAAGAATAAGCACCCAATAAGTAATCATCCAAGGGGGCGGGTCCGACTCATGATATCGCATTTGCACCCATATGAGACAACTCAATGAAGAAGAATGAATGTTAGTTTATGACATTTTATATAAGAAAAATAAATATCAAATTAAAGCATTACATATTTTTTTGACAAGTGGAATAAGTACCAGAAAAACTTTTATGCTTATGTGTATTATACAAAATATGTTTCAATTTTATATTGAGAAACCATAGATGATAATCCCTTAAAACCAAAAATTATGAAACTTGCATATATAGGGAAAACAACATTTAATATTAATGGTAGTACAATACATTCTATGTTTATAATTCCTTTAAACAAAAAAATATGAATTAAAAGGACTAAATGATGAAAAATGTGATAGTTTAATAAAAAATTATGATCAATTATGTTTGTAAAATATCTTTAGTTGGGAGTAAAATGTTAAGTTTTATTGATCATACATTATAAATCATAAAACAAAATCATAATGACTTTATGGGTGGTTTAGATGTAATTATGACATGCAATTTGTATCAAGCCCCTCTTGTTAGAAATTAATAGATTTTTAAATTTAATGTTCATGGGTTTGATGTTTTAGGAAGAAATTTTTGGCATGAATATGTGAAAATTTGTTATGAATTAAACCAAATAATGCAACAAATTTTTTTAAATAAATGTTTTAAATAGATATAAATAGCATCTCAAACATTTGAAGATATAAAAATTATCAACAATATATGTGTAAAGCCTCCACTAGAAAATAATACATTACCATATTTATTTTATACAAATGTTAAAACTATTGCACATAACAAAAAAATGTTTGAAAGTATTAATGGTGGATCATTTTTATTTGTAGCATAAGATATGCTTTCAAATATGTGTCCTCCTCATTTTAAATTATCAACAATTTCGAATGAAATAATTGGACTTCATCATGAATTGCAAATTAAGAAAAAACATGTTAATAGAATTTTGTGCAAGTAATTATTTAAAATCAGATGACCTTGCAAATGGTGTAGATGGAATAGTCAAAGATTATATAGATACTTTAATTCGATTATTATGGATAAATGTTTTTAATGTTCAAATTGGATTTAGTACAAGAATAGAATATTCACACATGTATTACAAAAAAAATAGCCTTGATAAAAGTTGGACACCAATTAAACAAAAAATTGCTAAAATACAAATAGGTAGTAATCTTTCACACATTATTACAAGAATTCAATTCCATGTTCAATTAGTTGTAGCACAAATTATACATTGTCCCCAAGGTTTAACTTTAGATCGTTTAGGCTTTGATCCAATAAACTTGACACAACATGGTTTCATTTATACAACATGATCTAGAACATGTTCAAAAAAAAATTTATATTTGCTTTCTCCATTGTCTAACATAAATTTTCAAATAGATTCAATGGTTGAAAAAGAAATGACACGACTTGGAACATATGGCAAACATGAATTAAAAATTAATCGTTTAAATAATTATTGGAATTTTTTTGTAGTGATTCAATCATAAATACACCTTCTTTAAATTTGCATTTCAAAGATATTTTAGTAGACCATAATATATTAGCATCACACTTTTTTTTGTCTTAATGAAACAAAAATAGGAAATATTGATCAAAATAGAGAAATTAAGTAAGTGCTATTGGATAAATTTGACATTTTATCTTGTTATGATGAACATGGAACAATGGTTTCTTTATGACAATGTTGTTTCTTTATCAAAAACAATTGCTATAACAAATAATAATGTTAAATTTATAATTGCTCTTTTCAATAAAGATACACATGAATCAATCAATATAATTCCTGTTTATAAACCACCAAAAATGCAATTTTTTTTTCTTTCTATTTTGGAAAAAATGTTGATCAATATACCTTTGAATTGTCCTACAATTATATAGGAGATTTTAATGTAAACATGTTAAAACCATCATAATCAACAATGAATAAATATAAATTTAAAATTATTATTTTTGAATATACTACTATTTAAACACACAACTAGATCATATATGGACAAATGCACCAATACAACAATGTTTTTATGATATAATAGAAGCATATTGGATAGATCACAAACCTATATATTTTACATTTAAATTGCCTGATTTTGTTCCCAATTTTATAATATGAAAAATTGTTAAATTTTAACAAAAGTTGAATTCTATATGAATTTTATTACATATATACTAATAAAGTGTTAATAAATGTTTATTAGATTGTATTTAAAAGTATGATTCAAGAAACTTAAACCTTACATAATAAAACATAATATTTTTTAATTCTTTTGAGCTAGATACAAATGAATTCAATCAAAGTATTCACTAGATTTAATTTTTTGCATTTTTAAAAATTATTGATATATGACACATATATAAAATAGAGAATCAAGTTATAATTTATTTTTTCTAAACTTGTTTTTGTATGTTTTCTTGTAATGAATAAAATTATTCCCTTAAAATTAACTTGAAAAATTCAAACAAAACTTTAAAATGAAAATCCATTAACAAGATGAAAAATATTTCAAATATATAAATCATGTTACACGAAAAAAAAATCCGAATCACTATGTATAGATAATTTTCTCTTATGCAAGTTTTATAGGATAATGGTAATGATTTTTTTTTGTGGCACCTTCTTTTTGTTTTGTTTTGTACTTATGAGATCCATTGAACTGGGATGCTTCAGATTGCATCTTGGTCTCTTTGGAAAGCTCTCGAGGAGAGGGGTGCATTGGCTTGGTTTCATGGCATTTGGACTTGCAGTGTAGAAGTTCTTGAATATTGGATGATTTCTTCAATGAAAATTAAATTAAATCGTAGCTGAAAGTTTCAGAAGAATTGGAACGTGCCTTTGGTGTTGTTGGAAAGATCTTAATGAGCAGGATTTAATGAAATTTATTTGTTAAGATTTGGACTCAGAATGTGGGAGATATTGATTTAAAAGTGATTTCTGCTACTAAAATTTCAAATAAATTTCAAAAAACCAGGATTTGGAAGGAAAAATCAGTTGGGGACGTGGTAACACCTGGGCCAATGACACAGACCACACTACAAGTACACACTCACATACATATGCAAATGTGGATGCATATGCCATTATGTGGAAAGTCTGGTCATTGCATTTTATTTACACCACTCCAATTTCATCATCGTCCTGCCTTGGTCACTTTGGGCACTCATCACAATTTGTTACCAATTGTGGTTGGATCATCACAAATTAGACCTCGAGGAACATAATCCACCTGCTAACATGGTAGCCAACATTTTCTCAAACCTTTGCTTAACCGAGGGACAAAAGGCTTCATTTTCTCCGAAACATGAATTCTGGCCTAATTTCTACAAGAACATTATGACTGATAAGAAGGGCCAATTTAAGGATTCTCAGTTTGAGGACTCCAGGTTTGAGTTTTGGGTTGCAGACAGATCACAACTTGGCTGTGTGATCCATGCTGTCCCAGCACAAAAAAAATTGGTTCAACATTGTTCCATGGTTTTTTCACAATTCACTTGTATTTGACTCTGTACATTTTGGTCTGGTGAATTGTTATAATCTACAGATTTAGAATTGGGGTTCTAAGACACCAAGTGGATCAACTTGGGTGAGCTTCATATTAAGTCCACAAGGCCTGAAAGACTGCATATACAACCAATCTGTTATAAGAAACATTTTCTTCACTCCCAAATGGCTTCCCAAATTAAGCTAGATTAGAACCCGATTTGTGAATGCAAAGTGTTCTTTAACACCCATTGGCTGAGATGGTACAAATTTGACCATACTGAGGAGTCTCAAAGAAAAACATATTTGACCAGGACTACCTAAAAAATTTAGCTGATTAATTTTAGCAGTTCTCAATTAGCTTCTTTTGTTGCATGCATGTGTGCACAATAGGGATACCAAAATACACCAAATGAGTGATAAAATAATGCAAATTGTTGGTGGCATATGTTGTAACTGCTTGAAGATGTTAATGGAGACAGTTATCATATATTGGTATCTGCATCAACCACACATGAAACTACTCTTCCTCCTGCAAGAAAGTGCTGTCAGATGGTCTCAGAGATCGCTGCTGGAAGCCAGCAATTCCCTCCCACAGTGAACCAGCACCCAGCAGGGGACTGTAAAAGATGGATGGTCAGTGGTCAGGAAATAGTTTTCTGTTGGGTTCCAGTTCCCTAGTTAACCATGGTGGTTAGCTCAGTCCTTTTTTCTACTACCTAGCTACTAACAACCCACTTGTGGGTTGTTATTAGGTAGGTAGTAAAACCAGCCATTAACTATGTATAATCCATTTACTTACCTAGTGGTTGCATATTTTCTTACCTATCTACCTGTATTTGAGACCTATTTTTTACAGAAGTTGCTACCAAGGTGAAACCAAGTATTAACTCAGTTGAGGTTCATCCACAACTGAGTAATAAGGGGCATCCAGTGGATGGTGCACTGGTGGGTGCTGGTTCACTGTGGCCCATTCCCTAAAGTGGATGCCTGTGTCCCAGTTATGAATTCAAGAAAAAGATTGGCATGGAAGCAATCCAAGTGCCACAACACAATGTATAGAATGCGGTTGTCAACATATCCAATTTGAACAGCAAATGTTATCCAAAACCTCAGTATATCCAGTTCGAACCACACATATCATCCAACACTGAGACTCATACCATCAAAACTTATATGACCATCCATGTCAATCACCATCGAATCACCACACAGCCTGGATTGCCCTTCATGTTAACCACTGGGATAGGCCTTATATAGTCATAAAATTCGTTGAAATTGTTTACAATGAAATAGTATGTTTCCCCCATGAGGCAATTGGTTGCACATTGGAGATGCAGACCAAATCTATATTAAACCCACCATAACATATATATATATATAATTGGTAATGACCAACATAGGACAGAATATAGTATGAACGGCAATTTATGGATATGACATATGCGTTGCTTTGATGCCATCCTAAGGTGTGGGTTCTCAGTATGTACAGGGCGCGGTCAATCTTGAAAGGCAAATGTTTAATATGTAGGTTTGTTGGGCGCAGACTTTAATGTACATTTCATGGCCTGGATGATGGACCTTGTGTATTTGCTCTTTATCATATTGAGAAATAACTCATACCACTATTAGATTCAAAGAAACAATGTTTAGAGCTTTTGATGTTTTGAACCCTAAAATAGAAACCACCCACATGTCTGGCTACCATAAATAGTTGTACAAAAGGCAGCTGGTGATTTGTGTCCAAGACTTTGCAGTCAAATGTCATCCCCAAAGTCACTTAGCACTTCAAAATAAAAGGTTGTTGAAATTTTGAAAGCTCCAAAGAAATTCCAAAGCAACAGAGGTTCAGAGGCACTATATGATTGAAAGATTACCTCAAGGGTTTGATCTAGTATTGGTCTGGTGACTTCTGAACATACTGGCCTCGTCCTGGTATGGTCTTATTTTTTAAAAGAAATTTATACCAGGCGGGTACTGGTATTAGATAGTTTTTAAAGACTTTCACAACATGGGTATTGGGTCAGAGCCAGATTTTTGGCTGGCATGAGGCAGGTATATACCTGATATCCAGCCGGGTATAAAATCGGTACAAGGTTCATATTACATTAACTCCCTATGAAGCTACTACTAGTATCGCTGTGGCCCCTATCAAACTGGTAGGGTCCTTGTTACTAGCATTTGTATGTTCACAGTTTATACCGGTGTTGATCCCAGGGGCATGCCTGTACAGTGTATACCATACCAACACGGGTTTCATCCAATATCATGCTTGCACTGATCCAGCCAAAATTACAAATTAGAGAATTTCTTTTTTAATTTGTCACCAAATCTGAAAGGGGTGTAACACTGAATGGAATATAGCCTGTTCATTAGGGTTGCCGTGTGAAAGGGGCACATGGCTGTCCATGTCTACATTTCAGAAAACAAAACCATATGTTGTCTTTTGCACTTCAGTTTGGTGAGAACTTGATTTGTAGAGCTAAGGAGCACGATCTTGCAAATTAAGAAGAACGGAAGTTTGGGGAGTGCTTGGTTGTTTTCTTGTTTGTTTGTGTGTGTGGTTGTAGTGAATTTGATCATGGAGTTGGGTGACAGCAGACGAAGATAAATAGGAGTTCTTTTGCAAGTTAAGTATCACTCTTAGATGGCTGCAATTGTTAGGATGTCTAGGATGTTCAAATTATCTTTGTTGTGTTGATGTGAGGGAGGAATGCCCAAGTTGATGTTATGCAAAGATGGTTCACTTCTGTCTTGATGAACTTCTGCTGCGCATTAGAAAGAGTGAATTATTGTCTACAGTGTTTTGTGTCTTTAGTTACATTCCAATGGAGAGGATGATAGGTTCAACAGGGTCAAGTAGCTAACCTAGGTGTTGTTTTTTGGCCATGTTTGGTATACATGGTCAGTCGTGTATGTTGTTTCACATAAAGGGATGACCAAGTACTTGAGAGATTGGGAGTTCTAAGTTGGGTACCTATTCCGAAGGAAGGGAATTTTGTGTTTCTAAGGATAAATTGTAAACTGTCGTGGGGTTGGGTTCTAAGGCTTGTTGATGTCATTCCAGGTTGTGGTGCCAGTGATTGTTTTCGTTTCAATTTGGGACTTGAGGAGAGTTTTTCTAAATTGGATAATCCATGAAGAAAGAAACATTGTTATATCTAGCACACAATTATCACATAGTATATATGTATTATGAAGAGAATTCTAAATATTAAAAAATTAACTGTTATCTTTAGAATCATACCTAGCTTAGCCTTTTTAGGGATACTTTCTTCATTTTGTCATCCCTTCTTTGCTATTATCCATAAAGTTCAAAAACTAAATTAAATGTAGTATGAGATTGTTGAATTTTATTATGATTTGCATTTAATGCAACTATGTTGGCAACCATCCTTTGGTTGTCTATTTCAAAATTTACGTTGGAAACCATTGCATTGGAAACCACATCTACGACTAAACTCCTTTTTTCCCTTGTGGAGGTGCAAAAAATAGTTCTATCCTGCCTATTACACCTAATACAAATTAATTAGACCATTTAATGTTTACCTAACCATTTCAATTTGTTTTGGACACCTAATGAGCAATTCCATCCCTTGTTTGGGGTACTTTATGAGGGCGAAAACATGATAAAGTAAACCAATGAATTACCTTGTAGCACAAAAGCAAAGTGACCATCTAGTAGGCCTTGTTATATTGAAGTTTAAAATATTATTTACTTTAATGCTTAATTATATGATGTTCTTTGATTTCACTACAACTATATTTTAAAATCACATGTTTAAAATAGATTTGTATATATTCATCAAAATTCAAGCAAATGTAACAACTTGCATAGATTAAAATTCAAACACAAGTACATTGAATATTTTATATTTTAATCAATGACATGCTAAATATAGTAATGAACTTTGAATTTTTTCATAATAAAATTAAAATGTATTGAACATCTAATGTAGAAATAAAAATAAACACAATATTAACATGTTAGTTTCATTCTATTTCTTACTTACTTTTATTGTACTAATTTTTTTCAAATTTTATATTCAACTCATCAAAACTCAATGCAAGCATGTAAGCTTTTATAATGAATTTTTAAAAAAAAATTGAACCTACTTTCTTATGTTTATGTTGAAAAACTACCATAATTAAAATTTGGATTTGGGTGGACGTACTTCTTTGTCCACTTTACCATTTTGGACCTTGAATAATTTTATTAAATTGTGAAATCTTGACATATTTACCCCAAGCGAACCAACACCCATGTTGGTACCATAGAACAAATCCCAAATTCCATTTAATTTTTAAAAAAATATTACACATGTCCCATGGTTAGACTAAATTAAAGTTTTAATTTCAAATCTAATTTTTTTGGGTTTAGCTTGGAGGCTTTGTTCAAAAAGATGAAATTATCAAAATGGGTGCTAGTTCATCCCAATTGACATATACAATATTCAAGGCAAAAATATAAAAAAAAGGGTAAAATATTGAAGGAAACATAGCCCCCTTGAGGAATTGATGACATTTGCAAATCTTGAATTCTACTCACAATATACTACCTAATTAGGAATTAGGCTTAAAGGAGAAAACATGGAAATAGATATTTGCTTTGCCTTGAACAAAGCAACACCCACATTGGTACCATGGCAAAAACCATTATTAACAAAAAAAATTGCCTAATATTTATCGAGTAAGTTATCAAATAAATAAATAATAATCAAATGTTATCTTGTCAATTATTACCCAATTATAAATTTTTAATAATAATAATATTATTATTATTATTAATGTTTAAATATTGATAAACCTACATGATAAATGAATCATTCCAGTAAGTTCCTTCAATTTTTGAAAATTCAATACTAAGTGGTCATTAATTTAACTAGTTATCAAAAAATTAGTAATTAACTAGTAGGTTAATAATAACCAACTTGGTAACCAAGTTGATAACTAAATCAACATTCAGTACTTGGCCAATACTAATCATGATAACCCTTAATTTTTCAAGGTTATTTGTAAACATCATAAATAGTGCATCCATAAATTAAATCAAGGTATTTGAGTTTATATTTCACCCTTACCAAACCTAATTTAGCCACTAAGAGGCTTCATTCAAAAAGGATATGATTTCAATGAACTAGCACGCATGTTGGTATTATGGTGAATATCCCAAAATGCATTTAAATTATTTTTACATATTACAAATATTCCATGGTTAGACGCACTAGAAGAAAATTTCAAATATATAGTTAAATTTATGACTATTTTTCAATCATAAAGGACAAAAATGAATAATAGCCCTAAAGTCATTATGGACATATTGTTTAGGACAATAATCATTTAAGACATGATGTGGCACATTTCATTCATTAGTCATTTTGGACAAATTGATTTTAACATGTTTAGTGTGATTGGGGTTGTCTTTTTTATTAAAAGAATAAAAACCATTTGACTGGTCATTTTGACTAGTGAATAGTGGACCATTTGATTGGTTAAATTAATTAAATCATTTTTAAAACATTATTATTGAAAAAACATTTGTAGCCAAGTAGGTAAGTAGGTCATAAAAATGCAAGTAGGTAGGTGGTACCCTACCCTATCCTACTTCACTTAATTTAACGTAACTTAGTATAACCTAATAGCCTGCCTACCTTAACCCATTAAGCATGTACATACATTACAACTATTAATAATTGTAATATCAACCAAAGGGTGTCACCATCTTTTGAAGTTACAAAAAGTTATCAAATTTTATAAAGAATTTTACAAGCATAAAGAGTTTATAAAATAACCTTTGACCTCCCCAATGATAAACCAAATCCTTAACCAATGGACCACATTATCAAAAGGTGTTCAACTTTTGTCAATTTTTTTAATTTCACATGTTTATTTCGACACATCACTACAAGACTATGAAATAAATAGGTGGGTGGGTGGGTGGTTAGGTAGGTTGCAATACATAATTAATATGTGAATGGGTGGGTAGATAGGTGAATAGGTAGGTCATAATTAATAGGTAGGTGGGTGGGTGGGTAGGTACGCAGGTGGAGACTTAATTAATATATATACCCCAAATAATCCAATAGAGATGTGCAACCTATGGGAATTGTTCATAGGTAGGATTTCCAAGGACTATAACTAAGTTATATGTGGAGATTTGAACAATGTGGTGGAAAGGTGGGAAGATAAGTTGCCAACTTGTGGAAAATTGTTTTTGGAGAAAAAGGTTATTTGCTAGATTTTACCTGGCAAACAACCTCCTTCATGAGTTAATTAGTAAGATTCCTAAATATTTTATTAGATGTGATGATGAACTATGTTAGACTTCCAACCAATCTCTTGCACTCTAGAGGTAACAAAGCCTTCCAAGAAAAGGTCATGAAAGAAAATGGACATTTATACTAAATGAAAAGGCGAAACAAGTTATAAAATTTGGTAAAATCAACCAAAGGGTGTCACCATCTTTTGAAGTTACAAAAAGTTATCAAATTTTATAAAGAATTTTACAAGCATAAAGAGTTTATAGAATTTCATAAAAAAAAGGCCATTTTGAGGAACATGTAAAGATTGTGTAGAGTGATTTTCAAAAAATAAAACATGACAATGAATAACAACAACAGGTGGGGAGACTAAAAAGAAAGAATTCAATTGTTTAAAAAGGTGAAGATGACGAACCAAAAGTTGAAGGCCAAGACTTATGAAGCATTTGCAATCTACTACATATGTTCTTATTCATTCACAGTTGGGAAATCAATTACTAAAAATCAATTGCCTATTGGAGTCATAAGAAATGTTTAAATAAAATGGGAAGGGATAGCAATATGGTTTAATTGGTAGTGGGCAAATGCAAAGGAATTGTCCAACCTCCTAGAAACTTATTTTTATTTATGGGGTAAAAACACACTACATTGTTCATAAAATGTTGTCACAAGGTAACATTTGGCAAAATTTTGGAATTTGTATTTGCCCATACAACTAAATAAAAATGATTAAGAAGACAAATGATTCAACACTAGAATGTTTTATATAGTATAATCACATTGTATGAGTTTCATGAATAATTTTTGAATTGTCATAACGAAATGAGGTACATTCACAAATAAATGAGTCATAGCAAGTGGAACTAATGCTTTTATTACTTAATGGACTCATATTTTTTTGAAAATGACATAATTTTTAAAGATTTTTAAAACATATTTAAATTAATCAAATGCAACATATTTTTAGGCCAAAAGGACTTTAAAAATTTGTTTTGCAATATGCAAATAAAATATTTTTAATATATCCTAAGATTATTTTAGAATAAACAATCACTTAAGTCCTTATTCAAGTTGCAACTGTGACACATTATTTTGTGAATGCACCCAATGGACTTTTAAAAAAGTACGAAAACACTTGTAAAAGTTCATAATCAGTGAGTATGGTATCAATGCACTTTCATAAATATTTTTAATGAATAAAAAATTCAATCATAATATAATGTGATGACATTAATACCAAGGAAGAGTTTTTGGAAGGATTTTGATGAGCAAATATTTCTATGTATTTTGAATTATGACTTTTTATTATTAAGTCCTTTATTTAATGAAAATAATAATTAAAAATCTCATCTTTCAAATTAAAAATCTCTATAAGATTAACCAAGGTTAAATTTTTTTTGATCTCTATGGCATCAAGCATTCACTGTTAATACATGGTGGGATAAGGTAAATTAGGACATTCAACTAACATGTCCTTTTTGCAACTCCGAGACTCCTAAGTCTGTCCCACACAGGTTCTGTAAACACTTGAGGGCTAGTAAGGTGTAAGACTGTATTCAAAATTATTTTCCATTTCAAGATAATTACCACATTTTAACCATTCTTGGAGTTCGTGAGCCATACTGACACAACCATGTGCGGTAGTCTGAATTTTTAAGAGTTGCATCAGGGTTATTTGAATGTGGTAAGGTTATTAGGGGTTTTTAGCAACTTCATAGGGAATGATGAATGTGCTTGGTGCGTGGAGGGGTTGTTTTCTTTTATGAAATGCGTTACTAGTGAATAAGGTGTTGGGTTAGTTCTTTTCTTCAAACAAAAAGCTGGTAACCATAGTTTTAGAAACTTTGTTGCGTAATTAGGGGTGAGAAATTTCTAGAGGGTTGGGGGTAGAAGTAGACACCAGAATTCACGATGTTTAGTGCAACATTGGTCTTGTTCTAGTATTTAGTGAACAACAAAGGATGTTAGAAATTCTTGAAACAGTTAAAGGGATGTTAATGAAAGGTCCAATAGAGATAGAACAATCTTCAAGCTATATGAACATAAGGTTAATTCGAAACAACTTAACAATGACATAGATAGTGTGATAATGTGCCAATGGCAATAGGAGTTTCATAACGACTGAAACATTTATTTAGAATAGGGATAAGCTCAACAAGGAGCTGCAAGTACATGTAAAATTCTAGGCTACACCATAGTGATAGTTCATAACTAGAGGAAATTTAGGATGCGTTGAATGGTGCGAACTAGGCAATCAGCTTTGGTATTAGGAGGTAGTCGACGAATTGAACCACGCAACCAACGATAATGTTCAACGTCGGGAACTAAAGATCACACGAAGATAAAAATATCTTCAGTTTCATAACAACCTTCACAAATGGTCTCACATTCATCACCAGAAACGGGGTTGACTTGTAATAAGATCACTAGGGTGCGAGAGTTCGGAGAAATACGATAGTACCAGGTTCGAAGGGTTCAATTTCAAAACGAGCATGCACCTCTTGAGGTTCGGATTCTTCATCACGAGGATGTTGTGTTAGGGTCAGATCTAGAGATGACTCTGGAGGCAGTTCTTCATTCGCTTGTGCAACTTAGGGCCCGTAAAATGTGACCATGCATGACGCCATAATTTCAAGAAGAGGTGAAAAGGTGTTTTTCTTTCACATTCCATTGGCCACCAAACATGTAACCTTCCATTGGCCACCAAGCTTTGGATTTACCTTCACCTCCCTTCTCCTTCTTTTTAAAAGGCGAACTCGGATCATTGGGAGCTCTCTCTTTCCCCGGATATAATTTTCAATTCAATTTTGAATACTTGTTCCCACAAGCTTCTTGAGGAGGAAAAGAATGATTAATCTTAGTAAATGGGAAAAAGAAGGAAAATAAAATGAAAATCTTGTAATAGTTTTGGAGGAAATGAAGTGAGTAATGATAGTATTGGGAGATTAGAAGTTTAGAAAAGCTCTCCCAAACCCTCTCGGGTTTGGTAATATAACTCCTTATTGGTTTAGTTGTAGAACTTAAGATTTGGTAGCAAGTTGCGCCTTGTAGTTAGCTTTCTAATGAGCTAAGGCAAGCCGGATTTGAATAACCTAGGTGCTAGAAACAATATTTCAAATGACTAGTGGTTTGCAGCTATGTTGGACATGGTGTTGAGTCCTTAAACATTGATTTAAATGAATGACAATTTGACATAAAGTCCTAGAATGTGTAGTGTGTGAGCTTGAAAAATATATCTATCAGTTCTAATTTTAAATGATGCATAGGAAGCAGGCTACTTAATTTCAACTACAAACGCAATCTAACATTTAGAAATACACTTGCATTTTTCTTTCACTACTAGCATTTGTGCTTTCAAGCATAGTCACCTTGTAAAATCGGGAGTAGAGGGACGGAAAGTCACCTCATAGAGTCTCCTTAATTTGGAAGAATGCTTGTATAGTAAGAAAGTGTGTAGTAAAATCAAAAGGTTCAACATTGTTGTGTGGTTTCTACTGCAAGGGGTTAGTCTGTGAGGTACTTGGGTCGAATGGAATGACCGAGTGTTCCCTTGTGAGGGATGGTAAGATTCCAAACTTAGTAGGGTCACGAGTACTATGGCAGGGTCTCCTTGATTATGGGAGACTGAAATGGCAAAAGATTGTTAAGATGCTTGAAAACTTTGACATAATCTAGGTTCCAAATCAAGCTGTTTGTGCGCATGATGGCAAAACAAAATAAGATGCTGATATCAACTACATGGTGGTGGTATCAAGATTTGGTAGCTTGTGTGATTTCGATTGATCAGTATAGGGTCCCCCTCCTTGTCTCCCTTTTTTTTGTGTATGTTTTACAAGGATGAAATGATGCTTCACGATGTCTTTTACTATATGTAACCAAATGCACCAATAGAAGGGGTTCAAGTTTTGTTTGAACACCAGAAACAATGGAGCCCTCCCCTTGGATATGGCGTACCCTGAGAGCTTAAGTGTTCGGTCACTAGCTGGTTTACCCTAGTAAATATGAATTGTAATAGTATGGATACCCACGCTCTTAAGAAAGGGTACTATTATTAGCCCAGGTTGAAAATGGTGACCAAGAATTTTAGAAAAAATAAAATCATGCAACCAATGAGAAGGCTTAACATGGATTGAGGAGGGGACAACATTTTTATTCTAGGTTAAAGGAGGGGTTTTCTGCTCAGGAGGTGGTGCTCTTTTGTCTAGGCTGGTTTGCATCAGCCCTAGTTGGCCTGTTAAGAAGATACTTTCTAAAATTGAAGTTAACTTACATTTGAACACATTGGCCCATCTTTTTTGGTGGTTTGTTTTTTCTGATTTTATCTCAAGTACTTTGCCTAAAGTTAAATTGTCACATATATAAGTTAAAATGATGTGTCACGTGGTAAGCCCCCCTATGCTTTTATTTTAAATAGTGGGGATGACATAGCTGCATGTGTCCGAATGGATGATGGGACAGATGGATGAAATGATGCTTCACGTCACGACACCCTTTAATATATGTAATTTTTTCCATTTGTTTTATTACACACAAGGAGAGAGAGTCAAGCTACCAACTTGGGTTCGGGTTCGCCCTCACCACCCAGTATGAGAAATGAGGAAAGAAGCTATTTTATAGTAGCTTTGCAGCAGGAGTTAGAAAACCGACAAGAGTAGAAAGAAAAATGAGAAGGAAAAAGAAAGTAAAGGAGATTTTTACAGATCTGATGTTGTGTGAAACCTCCTAATTGAATGAATAATAATTACCCCCAGTTTACAATAGGGGTATTAGTGAAGTTTGAAAATGGTGAGAAACACTTTTGGGAACAGAAGTTTCATGCAGCCAATGGGAAGGCCCAACATGCACTCAAAGTGCCTTGTTTTTTTCTTTTAGGAACTGAGGAAAAATGAAAAAGATGGTCCTCTACCCCCCCCAACCCCGTCCCCCCGCCGGAAAACTCAATTGTGTTCCCAATGTGTTGGTATATATATGTATATATATATATAACTGGTAGAAGGGAGGGGGGCATAGGAAAGCATGACAAAGTATGAATAAATAAGTACCCCAAATTTAAAACACCTGACAATCTCTCTTACTTTCCTTCATGGAACTTAGGGTCAGGTCACATGTAACGCGCTCGATCACTATTTCCCGGAATCTAGTGATGGAGGACCATTCGCATGTGACATAAAATCAACTACTGGACTACCCAACTTGTGGTTCCTCCCCACCCTCCCAACCCTCCCCTGCCAACCCTCCCCTCACCCGCTGTCGTCCACTTAGCAGCAGACTGTGAAGCTTGAGTAAAGCCCATATACAAAGTCGTCAGAACTCAAGCTTAAGAGGTGGTTGCTGTGATGTGGCTTTCTTCAAGCAGTAAGTCCTTGTCAACTCGTCCAATCGAGGGACGTGTCTTGGGTGCAATAATTTTTGGAACCTTCCCATCCTTACTCTGGAGCAATACCAACTTCTTATTAATGTGTTATTTTTGTTGTTGAAGAAGTTTTTATAATTCCTGGGTATATTTCATCTACATACAACTTACTTCAGGATTGTCAAGTAGATTGTGAGCTCTACTTGAATTTTCATGAATTTACTTACACCTATTTTAAACATGTAATCTTTATTTGAATTTAAAACAAAGTTGACAAAAAATGTTCACATTAATTTTTGAAATAAATAATATTTTTAAGTTCAATATATCAAAGCTTTCTTAATAATTATTTTTCATTTATATTACAAGAAAAGTTTGCAATCTAATTTACCATGCTTAGACCCTGGCATTTGAGTTAAAAGATTCAAATTTAAAGCTTTGTTTTTGTGTTATAAACTGTTACAATGCCTTTTCACCAAAAAAAACTGGTCTTTTAATACAACTTGGGTTCTAATTAAGAATAACATGACATTACTAGGTTCTAAGGTAGACTCATGAAAGCCTCAAAGTTTACATTAAAAAATTTCATTTTTCTCTTTTAGTGGTGGTTGATTTGATTAAACAAGTTAACTTATGGTGGGGTTTAGCACTTAGGGGTAGAAAATTTGCAATCTCAATATTTAAGGCATGGCAGTGAAAACATAAAAAATTGAATATTTCATGATCCCTATCCAAAAAAAATAAAAATAAAACCATAAAATAAACATTAACATACTAAACTTAGAAAATATTACTTATTTCAATATGAACATGTTCTTTAAATTTGCGTCAAAAATATTGAAGAATCACATGTTTACAGTAGATTTCCCAAAAATGAACAAGTAGAATTTGTTTACTTTGTGTCATGTCCAAATAATTAGAATAACCTTGAAGTAGATGAAATATTGGAATTTTCAACTTTCTTGATTTAAAACTTATGCATTTTCAACTTTTAATGTAAAAATTTTTTTGAACACAATTTCACCAATCATTTTCATAAATACTTTTTACCTACTTTTAGTACATTAAAGTTTTTCAAACTTTGTATACAAGATACTATAAACTCAATTTAAAATGGCACAATGGTTTGGCAATCATTAAAATGGTTTTGATTTTATTTTTCTTGCATTTACATGTAAAAATATGATTGCAACTTCAAAGGTTATTTTTGTATAATTGATTATGCTTTCACCCTTGGGAATTAATTGTATAAATTTAGATTTTGGATAATGGGAGATATGTGGAAGAAGGAGAACAAAGCTTTTCAAACATGGGAGGAGATGTGGCCAAGTTTTCCATGGAGGAGGCAAAACACAATTACTGGCTACACATGATTAACAACCTACCCACAACTTGGGGTTGAAGAATTCAAGGCTCCTTTTCAACAAACTAAGAGCAAGGAATGATTAGGCATTTTTGTGAATGGGTCCATTCACAATTGGGGTACCCAAAAAAATAATAAGGCCCTTAGGCATTTCTGAAACTACTTTCTACAAATATTATTTGTATGAAAAAAATTTAAATAAAAAAATTTGAATAGTCCAAGATAAGATAATTTTTGCGATGGTGGTGATTTTTCACATGTGTATATAATTACGTATGACTATATTTTTTTATCAGCATAAACACAGAAAATGTCAAAATGGGGCTTTGAAAATTCAAATAAACATGTTTTTTTGCACGATAATTTCTTGCACATGTGACCCACATCTAAAGTTAATTTTTTTGAACCTAATGCACATAAAAAACTACTCAAATGATTTAATAGAAATCATTCCCTTATAACCCCTTGCCTCAAAATTTTAAGACTTTGAAATTTTCATATGAATTTTTTTTATCAAATTGACCTAATAAATATGTAGTTGCATAAAGGGAAGCATGATTGTCTTGTTAAAAAAGTTTGAAATCAATTGTATCATTTGATGCATTCTTTTTTAATTCTTTATGAAAAAACCTATAATATGGTAGGACTCCAAACTTAGTAGAGTCCATTGTAATATGGCAGGGTCTCGTTGATTATGGGAGACTGGAGTGGCAAGAAACTGTTAAGAGGCAGCCTGACCAGGAGATTAAAACCCTTGAAAACTTTGACAGAGTCTAGGCTGGGATCACGTCGTCTGTGCGCATGATGGCAAAAGAAAATAAGATGCTGCTATCAACTATCTAGTAGCGGGACCGATACTTGGTAGCGTGTGTGATTCCGATTGATCACTATGGGGTCCACCTCCTCGTTCTGCTCTTTTTTTGTGTACGTTTTCCAAGGGAATCTCTCCATTTGTTTTATTACAAAAGAAAGGAGAAAGAGTTAATCTACCAACTTGGGTGGTTCACCCTGCGACCACCTGGTATGAGAATCGACGAAAGAAGCTATATTTTATAGGAGCTTTCCAGCAGGAGCTAGAAAACCGCGAAGAGTAGAAACAAAAATGAAAAGGAAAAAGAACGTAAAAGACGCTTTTACAAATCTGATATTGTGTGTAACTTCGTAATTGAATAAATAATAAGTACCCCCAGTTTATAATGGGGGTATTAGTGAAGGTTGAAAATGGTGACAAA
>Ga0116229_10001674_pt1 | contig 35136 bp, 35 predicted proteins | sample S1TSphgellanicum_3_FD_87313 | JGI IMG/M metagenome (GOLD analysis project Ga0116229, IMG submission 87313) | Host-associated microbial communities from peat moss isolated from Minnesota, USA - S1T2_Fc - Sphagnum magellanicum MG | ecosystem: Host-associated > Plants > Peat moss > Unclassified...
ATGGGGAGGCTGTGGCGGGTTGGTGGTGGCGTGGTGGGGTGGGGTCCTTCGCGCCGGGCGCGGGGGGGGGGGGGGGGGGGGGGGGGGGGGGGGGGGGGGGGGGTGGGGGGGGGGGGGGGGGGCATTCCCAAAAATCTGAGCTAGACTTGACTATGACCTCATCCTAGGCCCCTTGTTTGGGGAATACCCCCACCATAGGGGTTTCCATATGCATAAGGTGCCTCTTGCTTCTACTACCTTGTAATCTATTTATTTATAGTCCCATTGTAAGGAATTTTCCTAAGTTTTACGATGGGTAAGGGCCATGAGTGAGGGACTTTCCTCAAATGCAAGACCACCCACCTCATCCTAAGCCCCTTATTTGGGGGGATGCCTCTCAACCTTGGGGTCTTAGCATACCAAGTTCAACAAAGCTTTGTCCATACAAAGTCCAATTGGCAATTTGGATTTGCTTCCAACCAATTGATTCACCCTCTTCCTTCATAGTCGACATCCCACCACCCATGATGGCATCTTATCTATTATGTGTTGATGATGCTCGTGCTATCTCATGACTTAGGTCCATTGTTTGGTTAATAGGTTCCTAAGACTACAAGTCCCCACTTTCCTTTAAAGAGATGTGGTTAGTTTCTACATTGCCTAGTAGGCCTCATACATACATTGTCCAAACCAAATCAATCACCTAAAAGCTTATCAATTCCCAAAGTTATGTGAGCATTGTAGAATACCTTGATTGTTTCTTAAAATATCAACACTACTTCAATTCTATTATTATTTGTAAAAATGTGGAAATTTTCCCCAAGATTTTTTTTTAAAGAACAAAATTTTGTGAAAGAAAAATAGAGATCCTTTTGGAATACTCAAGAATATTTCACTTGCGACATGGAGTCTTTAAAATTAATTAAAAAAATTAATTATTCAACAGACATGTGTTGAAGCTGTGCTCATGTACTAAGGTATCATCACCTAACAAGATCTAGTGGACACGTGAATCTGCTGCCATCACCAAAAGCAAGGGATTCTCAATAGAAAGAGAGCATTCTGAGTTTTCGGGAGTCCCGGAGGATTCTCAAGTCTCATTTTCGAGAATGTGAGTGGCCCATTCAGAGATTATAAATAAGAGTCTCTTCTTCTTCACCTTGAGGCCACTTCCCACAGGCTACTCCCCACATGTGTAATATGTCACCTCTATTCCAGGACAGAAAGATGGAAGTAGCATTCCAAGATATAATCTGCCAGTATTTCACTGACCTGGCAGATTATGCCCAGGGGAATGCTGCCAAAATTTCCCAGATGTAAGATCTTGTAGGCTAAGTCTGCCATTGACCAGTCGTCAACAGATTAATATATCCCGGAATGCTGCCAACGTTCCCAGGTTAAAATTCTACGTTTTCTGGCCATTGACCCATTCTCAGCAAATTATATGCCCTAAATGGGTGCCAGCAAACATTCCTGGATATAATCTACTAGATAATCTGCCAGTTTGATAAGCTTGTAGCAGATTATTTATCTGGGAATGACACTTCCAAATGGGACTTTTATGGAATGTAATCAGCTTCAGCAACCGATTCCCCCCAACGACCACACTCTGGTTGCCGAACACAGTGAGAGAATAGCCGTGTAGATTATGGAATAGAATGGATTTGATTGCATCCTCTATTCCTTAAGGACTAAGGCTTATTATGTGTATAGAATTTTGGTTACTTTAAAATAAAATAAAAAAAGGCCCCCGAAACAAACCCTGACCCCCCGCCAAAAAAAAAAAAACAAAACAAAAAATTCTAAAAAGTGTTTTTTTTGTTCTAAAAAGCTGTTTTTGTGGGATATTGTTCACTGCCAAAATCGATGGCCAAAGTGGGGTCAGATGAAGAGGCAACAACAGGCTGCGCACATGCACACAAGTTAGCCGGACCCCGGCTACGAAGCTCTGGCTCATCCGACGGGCAAAGTTTGCCCTTGTTCGTCAGCCCTCAGCCCTCTCTAGTTTTTGTCCTCCAACAGCTTGTTTATTGCCATCGGGCCAATATATTTTGTTCGGACTTGGTAAGCCGAGTGGAAGTGGATATGCAAGCCGACCTGCACTTCAACCTCTGAGCGGATGTCGGGATGTCGGAGGGCTTTTTTTTTTTTTTTTGGTGGTAGATGATCAGACGTTTTCCTGTGCATGTGCAGAGAGGCCTAGACTCTGGTCCAGAATTGATGCCTAAACCAGGGGTCACATGAGAAGGCAATGGTAGACACCGGTCCAAAATTGATGCCCAGAGGAGAGGGGTCGCATGAGGGTCCAAATGGAAAACTCTGGTCCAAATTTGATGTCCAAATCGGAGTACGATGAGGAGCCCAAATTGCAAGACGCTGGTTCAAAAGAGGATGCCCAAAAAGTGGGGTGGTCCAAATGGCAGACTCTGGTCCAAATTTGATGTCCAAATCGGAGTTGGATGAGGAGCCCAAATTGCAGACGCTGGTTCAAAATGGGATGCCCAAAAGTGGGGACCAAAATGGCAGACTCTGGTCCAAATTTGATATCCAACGTGGAGTCAGATGACGAGGCAAAATTTGCAGACTCGAATAAGGAAATTGATGGGGTCCAATTGTTGTCGTGCTTTTTTCCTTTTGTGGTTGTTTTGATTGGGCGTCCATTTATTTCTTTCCCCCTCCCGGGGGGGTAACTTAGTTTCATGCCCAAAAGTGGGGTCCAATTGCGGACCCCACTTTTGGTCGTGCCTTTTCCTCTTGTGTTTTTAAAATTGGGGCGTCCATTTATTTCTTTTTTCCCCGGGGGTGGGTGTCAGTACCTTAGTTTCATGCCCACAAGTGGGCGTCCCTCATGACCAATTACTGCGTACCTTTTCCGCTTTCTCTCGTTTCGTGGCTGTGTTTGGTTTGCTTTTTCAGCGACCTTTTTGGTTCTCTCTCGTCGATCTATCGATCGATCGATCGGCCCGCAACAAAAGAATTCCAGTCACGCAAGATCTTCAATCCAGTGCCAACAAGAAATTTATAATAAAAAACGTCCAAAACTCGTCACCATGGCTTCCTAGAAAATGGGTTACATCCGGATCGTGTTCGGGTGGGTGTTTTTGGGATGCGATTTTTGTTGTAGTCTTTGGTGACTAGTACGTAGACGTTGTTGCAAAGCGAAATTGGAGGAGAGTTTTTTCCTGTAGGTGGATCAGGTCTTCTAGGGAGCCGCAGTATGGAGAAGAAGAAGAATTGGTTGGAAATTGAAAGAAGGCAACAATTGGAGTTTTGGACGAGGAGTCGTCGTGATGGTGCTGGATCGATGATGCTTTTGGGGCGTGATGGGTATTTTGTAGCATTCTTCTTGTGTGGAAGTGGAGAAGGATTTTGACGGTTCGGAGTAGCACAAGAAGAATTGGTTTTCTTATCGAGAGGGTTGGTTTCTTTCTTTGCTTGCTTGATTCCTTCGAGTCCCATGCCCACGATTTATCGTCCCTAACAGCATATCTCCACCGGGGTGGGGAGGTGCTCAGTATGTGGCCCTGAACTGAAAAAAAATCCTGGGTGAGGTGCAGCAGTCATATCCAGTGAGTCCACCACACGACACCCAAAAAGAAAAGAGAAAATATGCAAAACGAAATCATGGGATCTAGTACCACTGGTCGTAAAGTAGTGTCCTCTGGAGCTGGGCTTTCCTCGTCCTGGACTTGCCGTTTCCTGCGTTCCAGACTGTTGCGTGTTGGTTCCTTCCTGCTAGGTTTGGCTTTGTCCTTTCTGGTGGGCCTGCTGCTTCACAGAAGCGATTTGTCGGCCAAGCTCGAAGCTTTTGGACTCAAATGCGACAACAGAAAAGAGGTCAGTCATTTAGCTGCACACTACTGTTCTTCTTCACTCACCCTTTTCACAGCTTGATGTAAAAAGCTAGCTAGACGGAGTACATAGAATTTCTGGCACTGGTGGGGAAAAGAGGAGAACAACATAGATGCCTGTTGCCATGCCCCTTCATGAGCTAGCTAGTACTCTGCAGAAGAAGAAGAAGAAAAGTCAGAAACAACCGAAGCCTCAAAGAGGGATGTTGAAGGAACATGCCCCTCGACATCTTCTAGAAGACGGAGGAAAGTCCTGTTGGAGGTGGTGATGAGAAGAACATCACGTGGGCTTCTTGAAGGAGAGACATTGATGAGGTGCAGCTGTAGTGCTTTCTGTGTCAGAATTTGGTTCTTCCAAGAGAGTACTAGAGGCAGAAACTCTGTCCCTGGCTGCCTGGGTTGGTCACAGAAGGGTTCAAGCAAGCAAATCCTCTTCTTCTGTTGATTTTCACATGATGCTGCTCAATGGGTTTTTTTTTTTGCAGATTCTCAGGGCAGTTGTGGAGAACAATTTGAATGCATCATTTGTGAGTATCGGCTTATTAGCCAGTGTGCCGGATTTGAATCAAAGTATTTGGGTTAGCTTCACAAAGGATACCTATTTTCTGCGCTCTGATGTCACAAGGATATCCTGGTTACAACGTGTACTTGAAAGTGACAGGGAGGCATTTGAGAGGCGCATGAATGCCTCCATTCTTGGTCTCGATTACAATCTGAAGATTGTACCACGGACTACAGATACAGAATATGCACCCACTATATTTGCGAGTGAGGATGTGGCATCATTTATCATGGCAGATCCTATGAGCCTTCCAACAGTTAAACCTGGAATTGAAAATGCACGCGATACAGGCATTGTTTCAGTGACAGCACCTGATCTGTATGGAGGTGTATGGCGGATGGCATGTTACTTGGCTTATTATGGGAAAAGTAATCCAGCCTCTTTGACAACTGTTGACATGAGGCGTCAGACTTGTCTTGGCTATGTAGGTGTATCTCTGGCGGTGGAGGTGGTCTTTGCCAGTGTGCTCTCCAGGTGATGATCCGAATTTGCTTCTCTTGGAGACAATATTTGCGGCATTGTGTTGTTGGTTAGAAGCCACTACTGGAGGGAGGGATAGTGGTTTGGGTTCACAATCAATGCTAAATTCTTGAGGTTGAATGATTTGCAGGTTCATAGATGATCTTGAATTGGATGTTGCGGCAGCATATTTGCCTAGTCAGGCATATGAGTTTTTGCCAAGTTACAATTGCACTCCAGGAGCAGATTCTTGTGAACTTTTTCTTTATGATCCAGCAGGAAGGGCACAGGAGAAGAGTACTGCTACTGTCCAATGGAGCTATGGCTTCCAAAATTTTGAGCTTCGGTGCTATGCAAAGCAGAGCCTCTGGCTGTCTGCTCTTTACAGCATAATTGCTTGGCCTCTGCTAATGTCAATTCTGGTTATCCTGTTGTATGTGCTTGTCTATCTGATACTCAAGAGATTAGAGTCTTTCGAAAGGGACAAATTGTGCATGGAGAAGTTCAATGCTGACTTGAGAGCTGCTAAGGTGGCTGCTGAAGCTGCTGATAAGGCCAAATCCAGCTTTCTTGCCACTGTATCCCATGAGATCAGGTACTGGTCAGGTCAGGGAGGGATATCAGTGCATTCTCTTGAACAATTCTTCAGAAACTGCCCATATTTATGCACAGTTATGGTATGAGTGGTTCCAGTTGCTAGTGAGAGACTATTGTCAGGGCAGTAAAAGTATCAGTTATAGAGTAGAGCATGTGATGTTTCTGTTCCCAGTGGTCATTCTGCACACCTAGATTGCTGCAGCTGCTCTTGATATGTCTGCTCTAGCTGAAAAGAAACTGTGCCTGTGAACTGCCAGGTACCTGCTAAGTTGCTAAGAGCTGCTGTGTTTTACAATATTTTGTTTGCTATTGTGGTTGGATCCTCAAAAAATGACTTTTGTGGATGAAACAGTGCTAGTTGCGTTTCTGCTGACACTTGGATTTGGCACTGTGTCGTGTTTCTTGCAGGACTCCCATGAATGGTGTTATTGGTGAGTGATATACAAGACAAAAACACCTCATCTGCTTTGACCCATCTGATAGCATGATCAACCAGCAGCATTTGTTGTCTATTTGGTGCTCTCTGCAAGAAGATTCTTTGGTTGTGACTTTGTGGGTAAATGCAAAGAAATGGGCATGTTTGGTGGGAGGCCCCCTTTGGGAGGACACAAGACAAAATCCAGCATAATTCATGTCTTTGGTTCATTCTCTTTTCATACCCACAGGCTTGTTTCCCGTGTTGTTTCAGGTATGACAAATCTTCTAATGGGGACAGAGCTGGACACTCAGCAGCTTGAATATGTCAAGATTGCTCAAGCCAGCGGCAACTCACTTGTGTGAGTGAACTTGCCATCTTCTCAGCTAACAGTTTTCTTAGTGACATTGCAGCATTGTACAGTTGATTACATGTTTTTCAGGTGGGTTTTTTGGGCTGTGCTTTAGTTTGAACTCCTGAGCATGATTTGAGCTGTAACATTGCCTTGGGAAAGGTCTTTTTGACATTGAGGGGTGTATGACCCAAGTGAGGCATTTGGGTTCTGATTTCTGAATGTCTGTTGCAAAGTAAGGTCTTTGTTTCTCACTGCCTATTAGATATGGGAGTGGTTCTTGTGCAGGTCCCTTATTAATGATGTTTTGGATCTTTCCAAGATTGAGGCAGGCAAGATGGAAATAGAGTCAGTTCCATTCGACCTTCGTGCTGTGATTGAGGATGTAATTTCAGTGTTTGAGGAGAAAATACAACAAAACCACATCGAGGTCTCTGCACTTGTTCATGATTCAGTTCCTCCATGTTTGATTGGGGATCCTGGCAAACTGAAACAAGTGCTCGTCAACATTGTCGGTAATGCCATGAAGGTATGAGATTCCTCTTTTCAGTTGGCAAACATTGCTTGCTTCTACACCCTTAAAGGACTGCCCAGAGAAACCCAAAAAATGGTTTCTCCAGCTGTTCCATCTGTAGCAGTTTGCAGTAACTTTCCTGATGATCTGTGGAACAGCAGACCTCCTGAAGAAAGTTGGAGCTTTCTATACTATTTCTCTGCATTCAGTGGATTTATAATTGTATGCTGGAAAGGGGTTCCTGTCCAGATATTTGTGTGTGGTACCAGTGTGAATCTTGCCGATTCTGTTTTTGTAAGAGAGTAAGAGCTGAATCACAGTTTTGATCCCATGGTCGTTCAGCTTGCATAATGTGGAGTTCGAGCCTTTTTGAAGGGATCTTCTTTTTATTGAAAGTGCACACCTGAGGGTGCAACACAAGCATAGGATACCAATTCTTTGCTGCATGCTAGTTTGGGAGTGAGAGGTTGTCAAATGGCTTACTCAATGTTTTCAATGTCTGCAGTTCACAAAGAAAGGAAGTATCTTTGTATGTGTTCGAATTGTTGCTTCGGAGGATCAAAGTCTTTCTTTTCCAACAGAGACTGTAGCTAGCCCTTTCTCAGGATCAAATGATCCAGATGCACTGTTGATGAAGGTAGTGCCAATCCAAGTCAAGAGGAAAAGAAGATTCTCCTGGAGCTATCTGCGAAGAAGTCCTAATGATCAACCAGGTGTTCTTGAAGCTGCTCTTAAGCCAACTGAAGAGCCACAGATAAAACAATGGCAACAGTGGAAAGATGGGGTACTTGGGGGTGATGGTTATAGCTCACCTGCCTTGAGCATGCAGTTTGGAACTAAGGAGTCTGTAGAAAAGTGGAGGAGCTGGCAACCCAATAAGGTGATGGATCTGAAGGACCCACCAAATGTCATGGTGGCCATTTCTGTTGAGGATACTGGTATGTCTTTGCCAGAAATATCAGACGGTGGCCAGTAGTGTTTTTCCTTTAGAGATGACAAAATTGTGATTGGCTTGTGACCCTTTGAAAGAGTGCAGAACTTGAAATTTTGGGTCATTTTTTGCTATTTTGCAGTTTTTTTGCAATGGTGATCAAACTGCTTGTTTTGCATGAAATTGCAGGCATTGGGATTCCACTAAACCTGCAGTATCGCCTTTTCCAACCCTTCCTTCAAGCTGACAGCAGTACGTCAAGAGAGTATGGTGGCACAGGCATTGGCTTGTCAATTTGTAAGGTTAGCATTTTGACTGCTTTAGATTTCTTCTTCTTCTGATTTTTTTGTTATGTTGCAGTGTTGAAGTTTAAGTGTTGTTCATGGCCATTGTAATCATAGTTGTATTAATCTTTTCATCCTATCTCAATGTGCTGAGTTTTGCAGAAGCTAGTGGAGTTGATGGAAGGACACCTTACAGTCAGCAGTGAACCTGGAGAGGGCAGTGTGTTTGAGATGACTGTCCCATTGATCAGAGGTGGTACTACAATTGGAAGAGTTATCTCAAACACTCCACATGACAGAAGTTCTGAACACACCACACCTGAGCATCCTGATTCTGCAGAACCCAAGCTGAGAGGATTAATGGTGATGATTGTTGATGGTCATCATGTTCGGCGGGTATGGCTTTTTGGATTCAAGCATGTCCTTTAAACCCTAAACCCTAAATCCTAAACTTTGGTGTTGTCCACCATGAAATTTGGATGATCTTGATGCTGATGAATGGATGCAGGAAGTCACAGCAAGCTATTTGCAAAGGCTGGGTATCGTTGTTCAAGATGCAGAGTGTCCACTTTCTGTATTGAACTTACTGGAGAGGTATGATATCTGTCCCACTTGAAAATGTGTTGCAAACAGGAATGGCAAAACCCAAGATTGCAAGTTCTGAGTCTGCAGGAAATGGAGGACAATAATATATGTAGTCTTCTTACATTTGTGGTTGTCAGCAGGAAGGACACTCCATCATTTCAAGCAGTGATTGTTGACTTGCAAGGAATTGAGCATGCTGCTGCATTACAGCTGGCCAAGGCTGTGTGCAAGGCAGTTGACAGAAAGACCATGCCTGTGGTAGCTCTCTCATTCACACTATCTACTGCTGCTCAACAAGAACTCCGGGAAGCTGGGTTCTCATTGACTGTGCAGAAGCCACTGCGGCAAACAACTCTGGCTGTTGGGTTGCTGCAGGCAGCCGGTGCACAGTTGCAAACAATACCTAAGAAAGTCAATAGCAAGATGCTGGCTGGAAAACATATTCTTGTGGTATGTCTTTGTCTTTTTTTTTTTTTTGTATGTTGGTCCTCAGTTTCTCTAATCTTTGCTTGGATTAGTGCACTGGTCATTGCACTCTTTTTGTCTGATAAAAGAGCCAGTAATCACAAAGCACTGTGAACAGTGTCTGATGTTGTACAGGCCATTTCCACTTATTGAGTGCCAAATGTGCAGGTTGATGATAATCTTGTCAACAGAAGAGTTGCATCTTTGATGCTGTCGCAGTATGGGGCATCGATATGTAGTGTTCCTAGTGGACCTGAAGCCATCTCAACATTGAAGAAACAAGAGCAGAAAGTTGACCTGGTTTTGATGGATATTCAGATGCCTGGGGTATGTTAAGCCCATGTTTTTACTTCCTTTGTAGATGTTTGCTTCTGAGTTTGTTGGAGATGGAATCTGTGTCTGAAGGCAGGCCATGGGACTTCAAAAACTTCCATGAAAGTATGGGCTACATCATGCTTATATATACTGAAATGTTTGTCTTGTCACTCCTCTCTCAGATGGATGGGTACGAAACCACTCGCCATATACGTCAGTGGGAGCTTGACAGCTGCAAGGAATGCTTCATTCCTGATGCCAGCAACATTTTGTCTTGGAGGGATGGCAGTGGGTGCCAACATTGTCGGATACCAATAGTTGCAGTGACCGCAGATGTGATGAAAGGGACACATGATCTCTGCTTTGAAGCAGGCATGGATCATTACATTTCCAAGGTTAGATTTCTATATGCTTGTGGTTCAGCAATTCAACACCTCCAGCCTTCATTGCAGATTAATATCAACACCCTAAAATATAAACCTTAAAACCTTAGGTCCTAAACCAGGCCTCATAAAATTAGGTGAACGCCTAATTTAAACAAAATAAGCTAAATTAGGCATTTCCTGTGCCAGCAAACTAGGCATTTACTAAAAAAGGCCCTTTTGTGGTCATTTTGTCGAATTATTCGACCGGATTGAGTAAGCCAAGCATTTCGCCAATGGTGCCCATCTGTTTTGTTTGGAACACACCCTCCAGCGACAGTGCCATCAGGCACGTACGGTAGGCGTCCTTCTCGCACTTTAAGATTGAGAAGTCGTTCTTCACGCACGTCGTGTTGGCAAAGGTGCTCGCTAGGCCACCGCAGAACAATTGGAGATGGTTCAGGGCGGGCTGGGCCGGCAGGGCGTCCCAGGCGTTCTTGAACATTGTTTGGAAGCTATGACTGTCAACAATACGCTTTAGAGGAGCAAAGCCACGAACCACCTTGACGAGCGCACGATGCTCCTGCTCAATAAGATCGACCAGCTCCTCGCCCCAAGCCTTGATCATCATCTCGCGGCGGGGACCCAGGACCATCAATATCACTCCTTGGCGGCTTGGCCCCAAATTCCAATGCACGTCAATTATGATTTTTCCTTATTTTAGGCGTTTGGCTCATTTTAAATTAGGCTAATTAGGCGTCTATTTTAGAACGCCTAATTTTATGAGGCCTGTCCTAAACCCTAAAAATTATTTACAGAATTAAGACATTGGGTATTTCATTTAACAACCCTAAACTTCCTTAACTGTTGTGTGGTGACCTTACTACAGGTATGATCTCATAAATGGCTACATATGTGAACAGGAGATAAAAAAAGTCTCGGTAGGAAGTTGTTACTGTCTACTCCTGACCTGATGATAATTTGGATTGTGGTGTGGGGCAGCCCTTGGACCAGAGGCAATTGCGACTGGTGCTTGAAAGATTCTTAAAGTAGGCAATCCCAAGTAGCCCTGCACACAAGTGGTGGGAGTGTCTCAGGTGAGTCTGCCTTCATCAAGCTGCTCCGGCTTTTTTAGAGCTTCAAACCAAAGGTTTGATCAAAAAATTTCCAACTAGGGAGGGATAAACCACAAACTTAGATTTGGTATTGAAAACCATGCAACCTTGTAGCAGGGTAGGCTTTGGATGGGGCAGCTCCAAGGTCCAGTCAGTAATTTTGTCATTGCAGAGAGACCTAAGATTCATTCTTTAGTTGTAGTTGTCCAACATATAGTTTGGTGATTTAGATACTGTTTCCTCTCTGCCTTTGCCAACATGCATTTGAGCTGCAGTAAGCCAATGTATATAAAGATAACTAGGCTATTGTTGTGGGCACATGAGTCATGAGCCAAGGATACTATAGGGACATGGCAATAGGTGATTGGACTATCAGTTTTACTAATCAAGTTTCAAATTGTGAGAAACTCTTGACACTAGTCTCCAGTCTGGGTTTTCTAATTTGTGAAATGGGGAAGATGGGCATTCTTCCTCATGAATGATTTTGTTGACCCCCAATAGTTTTCAATGGGAAACCTATGGAAATACAGTACACGGAGAGAGGATCTGGATTCTGTCGAGATAATGTGGAAAGCTAGTAACAGACATCCATGTACCAAACAGTTCTGGTATGGTCAATATCATACATCATCTTGTTGAAGGTCCTTGAACATGCATATGGATGTTTTTGTTAGTCAAACTGCTCCTCAATTCTTTATCTTCATTTTATTGGCTCTACAAATTAAGAAAAATTGCAAAGTGTCAAGAGTTTCTCACAATTGATTCATCCATCAGACTGGGATCCATTGATTCAACTTTATGGAGTGAACTTTTTGACTTGGGTGTATTCAAGCTAAGGTGTACCAAAAAAAGGATGTCACAAATGCAGTTGGCCACGTGTAACAACCAAAAGAGGTTGGTTTTCCTCATTTCCATGTTTGATGATTTGTTGTTGCTATGTTGTCAGATTGAAATATGCATAACCTTATGATTGAGTCATCCCTCAACTCTTTCCAGCTTAAATCCTAAATATTGAGAAATTCTTTGTACTTACAAAGATATAGGTTTCTCTAACAATCTCAGAGATATCATACTCTTATAATGTTACAATCACGCTCAATGCTAAGTGGGTGCTAAGTCAATGTTAGGAGGGCAAGTTTTTTGTTACATCCAGACCAAAAATGTTAACTAACATCAAATTCCAAATTCTAGGTGTAATCCTACATGACACATGATGTTAAATTGATGACAAGTGTGTGTTAGCTTAACATCAAATCTACAATTAACGTAGATCTTGGAGTAAAAACACAATGTCAGGTAGTGACCTAGAAAATGGGGCTTCAAGTCAATGTTAAGTAAACTCAATGTTTTCTCCTAGTTCCCTTCCTTATTCTCCCTCCACTGTCCCGTTCACTCTCATTTCCCCCTCCCTGTCACTAATCTTGTCAGCGTTGTTCTACCTATCTTCTTGCTGGTCAGTGTTTGAACTTTGAACCCTAAAGTTAGTGATATCTAACTCAAATGTTGAGGAGCTTTGGGTTGCCACACAGAAACATCCAAGCATTCCCCCTCTTCTACATACCTCTCCAGTTGCCTCCTCCTGATACAACATCTTCTCATGCAGGAAATTGCAACCAGAATGTGGACCCAATTTGATGGCATCATCATTGGAGGATCTGCCAATGTGACTTGCTGTTCAAGCAACACACAATGAACCTGGATCATCCCTCAAAGCATTCCATGACCCTGCTGTGTGTTTTCTTGTGGAACACCGACCTACCAATGTCTTCTCATCTTAACAAGCCATCTTGTATGCTCTAGACTATTGCCAAAACCCAATTTGTGAAACACAAAATTCTTCATTCTAGGTTGCTTCAAAAGCTGATGAGATCAATTGTTATGGTACTACTATTCCTTCATCATGAAATGCACCCGAAGTTAGTATCTTTTGAAAGGAGTGCAATTCTTCCGGGTTCATACAAGTGGTAGGTTCCCACTCTCCTTCAAAGGAAGATGAACATAAGCTTTGAATCACAACATTGAGAGCACCGGGTGGAACCACTAACATTTGTCATGATGGCATGTATCCATCATGACAAAGGTAAGTTGCTTTTCCTTTTGAAACCCTAATTTAGGTTAGCACCAACCTTAGAGTGAATGAATAACCAAAAAAAAAAAAATCTAACATTTAGGTTAGTGCTAACTAACAAAGGTGACTTTGTTTTTTAATGATGTTATCTAAATGTTAGGTTATTTAATGTTATCAACCCTAACACCAAGTTTGATGCATCATATGAGCATTTCCATTGACACCCTATATTTGGGCCTCTATCAATGTTTATGCCATTCAACACGGAATGTTGATTATTCCCCAATCTTGGCCCAAAAACATGAAAAAGTGGACAACATATAATGTAAAATTTATTTAAATGTTAGCATGTAGACCAATCATTATAGTTGGTCAATAAAAAGTAGTCATTTCCTTTTACTAGCTCTTTTGGAGGGCCTAGTATTTTAGGCATATTTGTAGGCCCAAATTGATGTTTCACACTATTTGAATGATGTACTTCATCCAAAATACAAGGTATAGACCATTTTACTACTATGGGTGGAAATGTTTTAATAGCTTTTTTTTTTGTGACAAAATCCTTCTTTAATCTCAATAGCAAAGTTTACTATTGGAAGGTTTGTTCTTGGTGATCTCAAGAGGGAATCTTCTTGAAAATTATTGGAACGTTAATTATCGTAGCCTAGGGTCAGTTTCCACAATGACAAAATGAACAATTTTTTTTCAAAAAAAATCTGCTTTTCAAAGTTAAAATTGTTGAATTTTCCATGATCTATTACCATATTGTCACATGAGTAGTGAAATTATTCAAAATGTAGCCTATGATAACTACAATAATTTTCAACATGTCAACTTCATATTTTCACAAAAATTCATGTCATTATCTTGTGGATTATTTAATGATGGAATTGACCTTAAGATAAAGTATTTTGCAACTAGGGTCCAAAAAGGTGCTTCTATTGGGGCATGCTCAATGTTCCAAAAACATAGTTGATGAGCCAATCAATATGGTTCCTTTTTTTAAAAAATAAAAAAATTGTGAGTGCACACATGAACTAACTAATATGAATCACAATAGCTACCTATGGTTGAACAAACCTTCAAGATGGGGTGACATAATGGATAAATTTATTATTTACATTCACTATTAGTCTTTCTTCTTGTATCAACCTTCATAAGAGTAACTCCAACACCTTATATATTTGAGCATTATTAAATATTTCATAGATTTGCTAGAAGATGGAGTTTTTAATTTTCCACTAGCCCCATATATGAAACACCCTAAAACAACCTATGAAAAAATACCAAAACCAGAAACTATTGATGCTTCAACATATGCTTGACAATCATTATGGTTGGCCAATCCAAAATAAGCATTTTTTTATTGATATTTTCCAACCTACAAGAAAACTTCACTACTTTAGTGTGATATTTCATTCAAAAATTAGTTTACAAAGCAATTTCTTTGCTATTTTTATTGCTTTAAATTACTACACACCTTTCTTTAATACTCATAATGTACCTTGATCACCTCATATGGTCATCCAATGAAACCTTTGTTGATACTTGATAGGTCTAATACATATTTTGAATGTACAAGTTGAAAGTTGAAACAAGTATTGTCCCTTCTCATTACGGTGTTATTCAATATCAATAGAAAACTTTAGGGTTTCAAAAACTCATGTTTCATATTTCCTTTATGGTTTCCAACTATTCACTGAACAATTGAAATGCAAGCTTTGAATTTTTAAAAAAAATTTACAATCAAAAGCTTGTTTGAACATGGATGTTTTGTTGTTTTTCCTCAACTTTTATTTTTAAAATGTTGGTATAAATACCCAAAAAAATGTTAAATGTTAAAGGTAAAATGTTATCATTACATACAAGACCATTATTGGTATTGGTTGGTCTTAAATTTCACAAATCATAATTATTGCTATTAACAAGTGTTACACCAATAGCCAATACCCTAATACCTTGACCAATTCAATACTAATTATATTATTTTCAGAAATGTTGAAAATTTGAAAAATTAATGCTTCCAAATCAAAAAAAATTGTGAAGGATAATAGAGAATATTTTAAATTATTCCATTTTTTGAAATGAATTTTTCAAAATTAATTAATTATTTGATGGACATGTGTTGAAATGGCCAAGGTACTATGGTATAGTCAAAAATAATTATCTTTATTGTGAAAAACATTCAACCTACCAAGTCCCAACTACTAATAAAAAATTCAAATACACAAACATGACTTATCTCACTAACATATAATACTTACATGATATTATTGCATGATGGGTTGTATTAATTCTTCAATTTCCCACAATTCTTAGTAGCTTTATTAAACTTTAGCAAAATGATTAAAACATATGAAAAATATTATGAGATTTAATATTACATCCAAGGGCAGTATGAATATTTCATCCAAGTTGTTACATAAATTGGTTTTTCTCCATTCAATAATATGATCTATTTCTTTCTTTGTAATACCCTTTTTGGGTGTTGAAAAATTTACGATTTGGATGTTCTTGTGGCTATTTGTTTACAATATAGAAAAAAAAAATTATTTTCAATCTTTTGACTTCACAAAAGTGGTTTTTTTAAATATTTTTTAAACAAGTTTTCTAAAAAATTTTACAAAATAATTTCCTGATTTATAACAAATATTTGCCACATAAATAAAGATTAAGTGCACACTATTATTATTTTTTGATAGCAACTTGGCATGATTTTTTTAATGTACTTATAGTTAAAGTTATTTACAATAGTAGTGATGCATTCAAGGCAAGGCATTTCAATTTTCAAAATCCTAGCCTTTTTTTCCCATGACATCCAATCATGGGTATCAATTGGGTATCACAACAATTTTTTTAAAAATTATATGTCAATTATTATGTGTGTTGTGAAGTAAGACCCTAAGGGGAGTTGAACATTACCTGGATTCTAGTAACACCCTCCCATTAAGGCCTACCTAGCACAAAAAAACATTTGGAATAATTTGACAAATGCAATTACTAATTATTGAAAACATTTGTGCAAACGTAATTTTAAAAATGTAAATGCAATCATAATCATGAATTTTGTGAACCACATAATTCAAATATATTGTCCTTAGATGTTGGGAGCTTAGACCATGCTAGCCATATACCGAATATTTGAATCTCCAAGAATGAATTTCACATTAGTTTGGCAATTAATCAATTAATCTTGCCAATTAATAGTAGGTATTGGATTGTCCAATGCGTTTTGCATGCCACTAGATCTTGTGCACAAATGTAGTGCCAAAGCGATATTATTGTCCCACATAAGTAAAATATTTATTTTTTCTCATTCAAAATAAGTTGAATAATGCATTAGTGCAAATACTCTTACAACCATGTTCCTCTCAAATGGGGAGCTTTACTTTTTGCAAAAAACTTGTTGAAATCAATGTTGTTTTAAGACATGTTTTGAAATTTTGTGAAACACATTTTGATTAAATAGTTTCAAATGATTTTTATGAAAAAACTCAAGTGCACCAAGCTAGTTAGGTCCAATTGGCACAAGACCCAACAATTCAATGAAGCTTGCCAATGGGACCCAACAAGTTGAAGTGCACAATTTTGTGTGGTTGTAAAGATCCCATATTTGGATTCCGTCATTTAGATGACACACTTGAAAGTTGTAAGACACACATTATGATGGGAGATTGAAAATCACTCAACCACGATCAAAAACCATTTGAGTTTTGCAACACACATACTTGCAAACTTCTTTGTCGTTGTAAAAGATATCATGGTTGCACAATGTGTTTGGGAGTTCCAACACACATACATGCAAATTTCTTGGAAGTCAATCAAAAGATAACTAGAAAAAACTTGTAATGTGATATGCAAGAACTAATAGTGGTCATTACCAGTGCCAACTACTTATAGAAGAGAAATCAATTCAATGGTCATCATAAGTGCCAACTACTAGGAAAGGGGAAAAAAATTACACAAGGGTAGCAATGTAAATTGCAAAATCCAATAACACATTGATGTACAACTATATGATCCATCTACATTTTTTATGTTGACAATGTGAAAGTTTTATAAGAAATATAATCCCAAGATTTTTAATGTTGGCAATGTTTTTTTGTTTTAAAGCATGAACAAATTTTGTCTTTGGATTCTTGATGTTAACAATGCTAGCTAAAGCAAGGACAATCTTTGGATTTTCTTATATTGACGAAAAGTAAGTTTTAGAACAAGGACAATTTGCCTAATCATTCTCAAGCTCCAATTGGATAACATGAATATTAAGAAATTTTGGTATTTGTCAATTTGGTTTACATGGCCACGTTATCTATTGTTATAAATACTAGATGCCCAATAGCCACTATCAATAGGTATTATATACTTGATTAAGTTAACAATTTTGTACTTACACATCTAAACTTCAAATAATGGTCCCTTTACCATGGCAATGCAACAAAGCCCATGAATCATGATCCTTTATTCCTCCAGTAAATTTGAATTCGATCATAAAAACTACAATACTTGAAACCTCATGATAAAGTCACTTGACTTAATTATTGTTACCACCAACTTTGGTGGTTTTTATTAATGTGCCTTGTTCATACTTCATGGGTCATTGTCCTCATTTTGTTCAAAAATAAATGTTTTAACCTTCCTTCCACGATAAAAATTTAAACCCTAAAACCTTATTTGACCTTAAACCCTAAATTATAAACCTTAAATTTTTCTTATATTTTAATATCAAATGGACATGAAAGTTAGAATTGCACTTTACTTCAAAACATTTGATGAATGATGTTGAATTTTTGTTAAATTTTAAAATTTTAGGTGATTTTGGGATATAACTTGGGATCATGTGGTAAAAGTTACATCATATGGAACTTTTGGAAGTAAGCAATGGCAATGCAAATATTGCAACAAGGTGGGCACATGCCACAAAATTGTGACAATAATTAAAGCTCAATTTGGGGGCATAAGAGGAAAGAACATTTCTATTTGTCCAAATGTGTTTATTGAAAGAAAGAATTTAGTTTAGGCACAAGGGAATTCGAACCCCTCAAGGTTAGAAAGATATTCTCATAGCATTGAATTTTTTGAATTTTTTCTATTGCAAGTGAACTTTTGGATGAAGCACATTCATGTGGAAAAATGTTACAACAACCCATACCTGAAAGAATAATAATTAATAATTACCATTTGACAAGCATCCCCTAGAATGAATTCAACATTAAAATTATATTTTTTCTACATCTTGTTGATTTTCTTGTTTCTAAACACATATATGGTTGTTTAAGGAATAATTTTTATGTTTCTCCAAGTTTTTGATTAATTAATTTTTTTAGGAATAAAATTTAAACGGGGTAACTACCAAAAGGATTTGAATATGAAAAATAAATTAGTTACAAAACTTGTGGAAATATAGCATGTCCATAATGGTAAACAAAAATTTGTAGAGGCGATTAAATCAAGTAGTAAATCTAGATGCCAATGTTGTTGAACCAATTCAAGATGAACAACATTTACATAAAAAATTTGATGCAAATTTTCACATTAGTTCAAGTGTAACAATAATAATGCGTCTACCAAAAACTTAAAAATGACCTATAGGATGACTACAAGAAATCATGGTTTTTTAAAATGTTCAATTTGATTAAAATGTCTACATTGACCAAAAGAATGTGACCACTTTGACTAAAGGCATGTGGCATGAAAGACACATGGTTCTTTTGGTTGGTTTTTTAACTAAGCTGACCATTTTGACCAAATGTTAAGTCATACATCTAGTCAAAGAGGATAATTTTTTAAATGGTCCATCAAAATGTCCATGGCCTAGTCAAATTGGCCATATTAATTCAATTAATTAGCATGTTAAATTACCTATTTATTTACCTAACATATATTTACTTACGTTATTAACCTAAATATGTCCTAATTACCTACATATCTATCTACATACCTAAGCATCTAGTTACCTACCTACCTACCTACCTACTATCTACTTACTTACATGTCTATATATACCTACCTACATGCCTATCTATATTCTACATAAATAAGTATGAACATTTAAAATCATAGGTAGGTAGGCATGTGTACCTACCTATCTATTTAATTGGGTATCTATTGACTTATTGAGAAAATTGAAGTTCCAATGTTGTTATACACATTGACAAAAAGATTCATGGACATTCAAAGAAACATATTAAATGCATTTGGCATCATATTGTTTTACAAAGTTATGTGGTGGTTTGATGGTCAAGATGTTGGTGTGGATCTAAGGAGACCAAAATTCAATCCCCCTTACCAACATATACCATTTGGAGTATGTATATTCATATATAAACCTTATACATGTAAATGTATAGTACCTAGGTGGGTTATGGATAGGTAGATAGGAGGCCATGGTGGGTAAGTAGGTAGATATTTACTATTAATTAATTAATTATATTTTTATATTTAAAAATTGAGCTATTTTTTTAGTTAAATATTTTTTATTACTCAATTTCTTGTCCAATTTAACTATTAAAAAAGACCATCTTATGGCCAGTAAAAAAAACCACTAGTCAAATTGGACATGTTAATCAACTTGTCCATTACAACTAAGTGGTCAAATTGACCAAATGCCAAAATGATTATTTTAATCTAATTTTTCAATGAAATAAACCATGATTTCTTGTATGGATACAAAACATCTTTAGAAGAAATGATGATTATGAGATAAACGATCACTAGGAGAACATAAAGGTGATCCGACAACCTAGATCATCAATCCATAAAGGAGTTACAATTGGGAGAAAACCTAAAAATATTGGAAAAAATACAAAAACATACACTTATTTTTTGAAGCAATGGGCACAAGGAAGAGTAGAAATGAACCTAACAAATCTTGAACATTTGAATTTGCGTTCAAAATGCAAGCAAATGAATTCAAGAGAGGAACAAGGACAATTTATGCATAGAAACAAATAAGGACAAGTTCCAACCTGGCAATTGGTTTCACCTCCATACCACCAACCACCTAAAGAATGAGAAGACACCCATGAATAATAATGACGTTGATCGTATAAAACTTGTGGTTGAAGAAATTCATGAAACCAATGATGAAAACATGGAAGAACATGCTTATGAAACAATGGTACATTAAGCTCAAAGGCATAATATGGTTCTAAATTCAATATTCAAACTATGCTTGTGCCTAAAACTAAACATGTAGTTGTAGAACATGTTCTTATAACTTATATGATGAAAAACAATGAGTCAAGACTTATGGGGAATTTGAAAGGTGAAATTTTACTTGGAGAACAAGTATGTCATAAAGGAACCCACAATGTGGATAAGATACCAAGATCTAATCTTGCACAATGTAATTACTACCATAAAAAAAGACATTTGATAAATGATCACCTTTTCATTAAAGATTCTCTCAAATAAGGTTTTGCAAACCATGTCACAAATTTATTTCACCATAGACCTAATATAAAAATAACATGTTAGAAGGAATCTATATATGCAAATTTGAATTACAATATGCATAATCTAAGTCTAAGAGGTGAAATGTATCATAATGATCACATGGGGTTACATAAAACACCAAATATCTTTAAAATACCTCGGATGTTGCCTCATCCATATTCAATTCCTAACAAAACACATCTAATTGCAATTCAAATGGGATTAAGGTATGCTAAAGTAAATCCAATATCATTCACAATACCACATTCTATTGTGTGGACTATTCAAACAACAACAATTGCAAAGGACATGTGTAGCATTATACCTTTGTACACAAGAGTTATACCCACCACAAGGGTATTGATTTCATTCCATGAAAGCACAATAATTAACATCATACTTGACACCATGGTGAGTGTTGAAGGTAGAAAACTTATTGAAAATTGTTATTGAAAATCACTAACCACAAATTGCTACCAAAAATTATTATTGGAAATCATTAATCAAAATTGCTATCGAAAACCACTATTAGAAACTACTACTGGAAATCATTATTGGAAACTACATAAAATTGCTATTGGAAATCATTATTGGAAATTACTACCAGAAAACACTATCGGAAAGTATACCGAAAATCACTATCAAAAACTTCATACTGGTTTTCAAAGTATATATTTTTAGACCATAAAGTTAACTTATTAAACTAACTTTAGATAAGGATTTCTAAATTATGAGTTTTAAAGAGATTTTTGGGATTCCCCTAACTTTTTAGGTTTTCCATCAGTTTTGACCCCTTTAAAGGTTTTATATGGGGAAACCTAGGGAGTCAAAAGGTGTATCATAATTTGTTGTAATTTTATGATCTTGATGTTGGAGATTTGAAAGAGTATACTTGAAGTCATATTTTTCATTCGTTTTGTCCATCATGTTTTGAGTTTGAAGTTATATGTATTTTTACAAGTTTAAAGTGTTTGCATGATAAAAACTTATAGTATATTTGAACTATAGATTTCATAAAAAATTTGTGACTATTTGTCATTTAATGTTGTAGAACTGAAATGTTCATTTTTTGCTTTTATTTCATTTAAGTACCTAAAACCCAGTAGTTCATTGAGTGGCCTTAACAATGGGAGTTAGAAATATTGGACCACTACCAAAAATTCATTATAAAAGATTTGGGAAAATAGACTTTTAGGACATCCAACTAGGGAGGTAGTAAAGGCAACTAGGGTACCATTAGTCATAGCTTATACGGTGACCATGGGGCAAATGACTAGCACATGTGTAACCCACTTTTATTCCATGGGAGGAACACCAAAAAATTTAGTAATGGTGATTTTTCATCACAACATACATGTAATACTATCATCAATGGTGCTAACCACATCAATATTTATAACAACTGGATTACCACTAGACCCATGAGGACAACCACTGGATCCCTTAGGCACTTCCATTGTGGCAATAGTTCAATTCACAATACATGTTCATGGCCTTACAATTGACCATTAAACCATCCTCCATATAAAAAAAGAATTAAATGTTCATGTTCTTGTTAGAGTTTTCATACCTACCATTAAAGCCAATGGTAAAATTATTGATGAGGATATAATGAATCTTTTCATGTTCACTGTTAGAGATACAATATTTGATTAACAACTACATGAGGGACTACTTGAACTACAAATTTGCTAAGCTAGAGTAGACATTCTATAAAAGGTGTCCCACAATTCAAAATGATGAACAACTTGTGTACATGTAGTTAAAAAACCCCAAACAAGAGAAGAATGAATGAGTGGAAGTGTACTATGAATGACTAGTGAAGTTAGCAAATAGTTTGCAAACACTCATTACAAGTGGCTTCTTGACCACTATTTTCAAATTTAGATTGTAATTTTACCTACACATTGCCACTTATGGAATGAAAAGAAAAACATTGTAGCAACACAATGAGTTGGCCTTATGTTATGAAAAATGGATATTAGAATTTAAAGCAAAAAATTTCTTTCAATACCTTAAGAATATTTATTTACAATGTCATAAACCATAACTAACAAACCAAGTATGTACTATACAAAGTATTATTGAACAAATCACAATGTGGATACATGCTATAGTAAGAAGGAGACCATAATGGTGGTATATGAAATTTATGTTCAAAACTAACAAATCACTAAAACCATTGAAATGTCCTCCCACATTTGTGGTGTTATTAGACATGAACTTACAAAATGTTGAAAGTTCAGTGAGATGCAAAGTATGTTCAAACACAAAGGAGCTAAATTCACAAAAAGAAAGCTCATTACTGATACCAAGGTATTAATTGCCTTGGTAAACATGGTGCATATCAATGTGACAACTATTTGAAACAAAGCTACTTAAACACAAACATTTAAAGAATGTGCACAAAGGAAAAACAAAAATCCTATATTGAACATAAAAAAAAACGAATAATGAAATCATTTGCCTACAACAAATGTAGGTTACAAATCTATAGTGGATTTAAGTTTTAAACCAATTGGTGAATGGAGAACAAGTTGGGTAGGATTACCAAATATTGTGGTATTAACAAAACCTTTAGAAACATAAGAAGTACCTATGCTTCAATCTTTTAGGATATTAACAAGTAGATGTTGAAAACCAATTACATTTTAAGTTCAAGATAGTTAGTGAAAATATTTTTGGTAAAAACTGGAGCTAGGAAAACTACATGTGAATGTTAAACTAAATTCACAAGCTTCTAGTTATTACTTTAGAACTTACACTTGAAGTTAGAATTGTTATAGTGGTTATTAACAATCACATGGTAGTGATTCAAGTACAAGTTGGCAAGAAGACAATTGAGGATGTACTTTTAAATAAAAGTTCAATAATCAATATCATCATGGAGCACTTGCGAACCCAATTATGTTTACCAAACCAAAACATACACCATACAATCTATAGATAATATATTAAACAACCACCAAACCAATGGGTTTGATCCGAAAGCTCAAGATGTATGTACATGGCATATCTTATGTAACTACTTTCACCATACTATATAATAATGTAATAGATTATAGCTACTCCATATTATTAGGTAGACCTTGGGCGAGAGACAGAAAAATAGCCAATGAATAAGGTAACAATATGGTTATTATTCAAGGTAATGGAACAATTAGAACAATTGTTATAATTAAACACCTAGGGAACAATGATGAGAGATCAAAAGTGTTATTGGGTTATGATTTTTGTAATGGCATTATAGATGAAGAAGAAAATGTAATGTTTGTTATGAAATTTAAGTTATTCTTGAGGTTCATGTGACAAAGTTTTTGATCTATAACTTGGCATTTATATTTAAATTAAGTTATTTGGTTTTAAAGAAACCTAAATAAGGATAACAACATTCAACAGTCAAGTCTTTGGGGTTTAAGATTCTCACAAATGATGAAACATCATTAAAAATGACAAGCTTTGGTATTTTGAAAGTAACTAAAAGGGATGATGACATTTAAAAATTTTCTTGGTATATAATGATTGTTGATTTAAAATGAACCTTCAAATTAACATTGGATCAAAATGGTTTTGGGTCATTTTTATTTGTTCCCACTATTCCAAAAGTGGGTTTAGTTCATTAGCCTAAATCACTATGGGACTTAAAAAATGAAATAAATTCACCAAGCACTTTAATCATTTCACTTTGCTGAAAATTATATCACTATAGAGTCACCATGTAATCATCATAATTCACTACTAGTTGATATAATTGATTGTTAATTCAAGTAATTCACTATAATAAATAAGTTTCTTTTGATGTTGTTGCTTTAAATACCTTTGGTTATAAACTATGTTAAATGTTTAGGAATTCAAAACCTAGTTTAGGATAGGAACCTAGGTTAAACACTTAGGAACCCAAAACCTAGGCTAGTATATGAACTTAGGTTAAGCTACTTGGGCCACTTAGTTTAAATTAGAAACCTAAACCAACACCAAAGCCCATCAATTGTGTAAATGTGAAGTTTGAACACTTCACCTCCCTTCATCCTTTAGAAGTAAGTTCTTAACCATTGAACCATATTTAAATAAGTGATCTAGTTTGTCATCACATATTATTATCCATATATTTTTTTCAACTTACCTAAATATCTTTCTTACTTGTGTTACATGTGTTACCTTACTTTACATACTAGTTTGAACCTTGTGCCTAATGCACATGTGTGTGTATTTGATGGTATATATTACAAAATTACAATTACAAACTACATTTCCAAAACCTCTTTATATACAACATTCCGCATGTATCCATCGGGACCCTGGCCGCTGGAAATCTTGATGTTTGCACTGCTTGTGACCAGTGAGATAACAACATACAACTAACCATGGGAATAGACCGGAGATAGCAAATATACCCCAACGTTGTTCAACTTGTAAGTAAGTAGTAAGTTACTTATTTAGTAGGTATCAATCTATTGAAAATTATTTCTTTGTTTTTGTATGTTGATAAGTTCCAGGATCCAGACCCCCCTCCCTGTTCATAATGGTTAGGGTTTCTGGTGTAGCCAATTTTCACATGCATCATAATAATACCTTTGGCATCTAACATATTATAATAATTGGCAAAATTGTTTTTATGGGCAATATGATCATTGCAATTACCAATATATCTATTAAGTTTGTGTGCTAAATTGACAACTGACATCCATTGCCATTATTATTATGGCAAATGCAAGCCTTGAAATTGCCAATATCTAATAAAAGTGTGCTTAACGGCTACTCGCTCTGGCATCCATTGAACTATAATAAAAAAATTGTGGCAAAGTAAAAAGCATTGAAAATTTCCAATATTTTAAATAAAATTTCAAAGAAAAAAAAAAAAACCCAACCCAACTCTTTCAATTGTTGAGAAAGAGACATGATGAGTGTACCTAAGTCCAAAAACCCCAAAATTAAAAAAATTAAATTTTTTTTTACAAAACTAATATATATTATTCTCTATCGCTCCGCGTCTGTATTCCACTCTTTCTTTGCCCCGTTGGAGTAAACAAACCATGACGGGACGGATGGATGACGAGACAGATGGATGAAATGATGTTTCACAACATCCTTTACTATATGTAATGTATGTAACTTAGAATACTAGTAGGTTACCCTAGGCTATTGCCCATGATTACAATCAACAATGTAACATTTGAATGAATGAAATTTACTTGTTTTTTCTCTACAAAAACTAGAGTGATAACGTGGCAATTGACATCCTGGGAAGAAGATAGTGACAAGAATGGTGAAAAGCTTGAAGCACTTCTAGGTGTTGTTAATAGCAATGACAATAATCACATTGTTCATATTCCTTGGTATGCTTAATGAGGGATTGATAATTTATTGAGGAAAATTTGCATGCAACACTGGATTTATGAGCTTCAAAAGCTTTAGCATGAAGACATTTCTCACCACTTATTTCACATCATGTTGCATTTTAGTAGTCCCAACAACTTGGTGTAAATTGGGCCAAAGCCACTCAAACATAATAAAACAATGGCATGCTTATCACAAAAAAGTTAGCAAAAAAAAGAACCGGGATGAATCACCGGATGATAACCGGATGATATAAGTTATACCCATGTGCTCTTGTTGTTGTTGTTGTTGTCCTCGTTGGTCTCTCGAAACCCTAAACGGTGTATTTCATTCGATCGCGCTTGCAGACGGAAGTACGCGCGTAGCTCCTCTCTCTCCCTCGGATGATGCAATCAGAAAGCGTGGAAGACGAGCAACGGAAGGGAGGTGCAATTTGTTAGATTTGACGTCGGCGGAAGCGCGGGAGGGAGAAGGAAAAGAAGAAGAAGAAGACGAAGAAGAGAAGAAGGCGGAGAAGGAGAAGGGGGAGAAGATGTATAACGGAATAGGCTTGACGACGCCGCGAGGATCTGGCACCAATGGTTATATACAGACGAACAAGTTTTTCGTGAAGCCGCGGCCGGTGAGGGTTGAGATCCGCGAGTATGAGAACGGGCAGGGTGCGGGAGGAGTGTCGCGGAAGGCCAATAAGGAGATTCTGGAGCATGATCGAAAGCGGCAAGTGGAGTTGAAGTTGACGGAGTTGGAGGATCAGCTTGTGGAGCAGGGTTACCCTGATGACGAGGTTTTAGAGCGCGTTGAAGCTTTTCGTAAGGTGTTACAAGCTTCCGTTTCCGCAACTGAAGATGGGACCTCCTCCGCTTCTGCATTAGGTGATGCCAAGTAAGTTATTAAACACCATTTCTATGTGACGGTCGGAAAATGTCATGCGTGTGTGTTTTTAGGAAAGGAATGTAAAGACAGCTTGTTTGAGACTTAGGGTTTGCTTGCGGGCAACCAGAGTGTCAAGTACACAGAGCCATCATGCGGCTGCGCAGAAAGAAAAGAAGATGGATACCATGGACACACCATTTGTATGTCATGGTTGGTCATGCGTGTGTGTTTTTAGGAAAGGAATGTAAAGACAGTTTGTTTGAGACTTAGGGTTTGGTTGTGGGCAACCAGAGTGTCAAGTACACAGAGCCATCATGTGGGTTCGCAGAAAGAAAAGAAGATGGATACCATGGACACACCATTTGTATGTCATGGTTGGTCATGCACGTGTGTTTTTAGGAAAGGAATGTAAAGACAGTTTGTTTGAGACTTAGGGTTTGGTTGTGTTAAAACTCTTTTTATTGCAGGGTGTCAAGTACACAGAGCCATCATGTGGCTGCACAGAAAGAAAAGAAGTTGGATAACATGAGAGCAGCCTTGAAACTAGGAGATGTGAAAGAGGGCGAAGCATTTGATCGGGATCTCCAGGAGCAGCGTAAGCAAGAGCGCATGCTGGCATGGGAAGAGAAGGATCGGGAACGCCATGAGAAGCAGGCTGCAATAGAAGAGGAAGAAAGACGAAAAGAAAAAGAGAGGCAGCGTGCAGCTAAGGATCGGAAAAGGGAGGAAGAAGAAGAGGAACGGAAGCAAAGAAGGCAGGAGAGGAAGGCCCGACATGAAAAAGAGGAGGAGCAGAGGAGATTGGAGAAGTTAGCCAAGAAGAGAAGTAACAGAGATGGTGAGAGGGACCATGATCACCGATGATATACAGCAAGACTGGTTCTGATGCCATCTCCTTATGTGTGCATCCTCTCTTGTACATTGACAGAAACTTGTTCAATTATCTGCATGGAGCTCTCTAGTGGTAGATTCTCACTGTCCAAGAACAGTGAACCCCTGCTCCCATCTTGCTGGGTTCTGCACATGTTGTGCTGCTTCTCAAGATTTTTGGTGCAATGAACTGCAGTTGCACATGCAGTAGATTGCAAGAGCTTACATTTTCTAGACATTTTTGGGCATTGCATAGGAAGAAGATAAGACACCAAGCACCTCCATGAGTTCGTGTCCTGCTATTTGTGGGCCCATATGGTTTGTGGCCACATGGAGTAGAGATGGCAGATCTTTGTAGATTAGTATTTCAGCTTCGGTTATTTTCTGAAGTTTTCTGTATTTGAGCTTTGCTTACAAAAATGGGTGATTGTAGTAAATGTCTTTGCTAGATATACCTTACCTCTACTTGAGTGTGATAAGTTGATATGGATTGTTACATTGGAAGAATTCAAAGTGCTAGTATGCACCATGTACATTGTTTAAGCATCTGAATGGATGATAGAAGACTGTTTCAGTGGAGGTGGGCACTTTCCTACTTACTGTGCATACCTGATTTTGGATCAGGGTACTAATATGGTGCTCTGTTGTGCAACATCTTAGTTTAAGCATAAGGACATCATATTCCTGGATGGTGATGAGCAGGCACTGGCCAGCAAATGGTGAATGGAGACTGCTGCTTGGAGGGTAGGAACTTCAACAGAACATGAGGTATGAGCAGCAATTAGCCATTGATTGTGCTGCAATTGCAGCTGCTGATTCCAGGAAAGGAACATCCACAGCTGACGTGGTAGAATTTGCCTTTGTAGGCATTGCATTGTCTATGATGAAGTTTTTTTGCTTGATAAAGCTGCCTCAGTTTTGGATGAAGTTGCTATATTAAGTTACACACTCTGAGGTATTACTGTACAGTGTGTGTTTAAGTCCAACCAGTGTATTTGCAGATGCCCTCAAGACATGTAATACTTCAAACATCCAGGAACCCTGAACCTTGCTGGCAATAGGATGTGAGATAGCAGCAAAAGAATCATTTGATGGACAAATTTCTTATTACAGCTATGGAGGTTCTGCTTGGTGTTCCATACAGCAGGGAGGGATGTGACTGAAGGGAAAGTTGAAGTTGAGATCCTTGGCAGACAGTGGAATGATGATGGTGGTGTTCTCTGAGATTTGAATGTGTTTCCCAGCCCTCCACCTAATTCTGTTGGTGAAGGCAGTATTCTGGCAATTGGCAGCCATTTGCTTGGCTCTATTATAGGTGAAAATAGACGATGGATTAGTGATGTCTGAGTTTGAATTCCTTGTTTTGCAGTGGGCATGGTAGGGCATGGTTGCATGTTATTTTAGTTCTTTTTGCATGGCCAAAATGTCCAATGGAGACATGGGTTTTTGCTATGTCTCTTGAGTGCTAGCCAACATCAGGACTTACTCTTCCCATGGCATCTGGAAATGTGAGCAAAATTGAGGACACAGATTTTTGTGTAATGGTTTGAGCAAAGTTCTGCACAGATTATTTGGAACTCATCCACACCCACTTCTGGCAGCTGATGAAGTTGATCAGGCATCATCACACCTTGTCATGTGGCAGGCAAGCCCAGTAGGGTGAGCTAGGTGTGCACCCAACACGGGTGTGCACCCAACATAAAGCTTGAACAGCAATGCCAATGACATTAAGGTCTCAGGTGGCAAATTCAACAAATTTTTCAAACAATCATGGTCAACAGACATTTTACAAGTCTATGGTCTTCACCAAAAGATTACATCACATAATGTGGTCAAGAAAATGACAATATCTGCTGTCCCAGGCCTTAAATGTATCCATTGAGCTAGTTTAATATGCTACATGCTTGTATGATGTATCATATCACTAAGATGTTAGGATTTATGACCAATTTAGACAGCATTTACTAGGTATCTAAATCTTGCATGATCACAACATTAGTTTGGTATAGAACAAATAGGTCTATCTTCTTGGGACTCACAAACTAGTGTTGGATAATATGTAAGTCCAATGCTTGTGTATCTTATTGATACAAACATTCATCTCTTGATAAAATCTTAAGTTTTGGTTATATCCGTATGCTAACATAGTGGGTAACAGATGGGCAAATGATTGACAAGAAAAAAAGGGAGGCCCCTTCACTCCGTGATATGCCTACTCATTGGTTGCATGGAAATTCTATTCCTAAATTGGATGCGACTATTTTTGGCCTGGACTAGCCTTTCCTAAGAACACACTATTTATGTATTCATCCAATCCTTAACCTTAAAGTCTGATTTGTAGGGTTGGTGTTTATTTTATTTTGTTGTAACTTCATATTTTACCCAAATATCAAATTTATAACTCCATTGATATTTTTCCATTGCATTAAATTCATTGCTACCCATTTATGGCGAGTATTTTAATTGCATGTTGCCTCATAAAATCCCACTACTTTCCAAATTTTGTTTTTCACTGCAATATTTGAACATATTCTTCTTATGTTTTTTGACACAACAATCTCAAGCTTTAGCTTGATAATTAACAATCAGCATGGTTCACATTCGATAGAAAGCATTTGGTTTCAACAAAAATACAAAGAGAAAGATTAAGATGTTCATTTGCTAAAATTGTATCCCAAATCTAATTCCATTAGATGTGGTTTTACATGCAATTGGTGTAAATATCCAACATAACCATGTGAAAGTTCACAGTTCTTTTAATACCAAACTATTTTTGTAAATTTTTCCCCCCCATGTTTGTTATACATTGTCCACCTATAAGATTCTTTGATTTTCTTTTTTCAAGTGATAATGTTTTTGCAAGCAAGCAACCAATCACAAGCCAAGCTTCAATAATCATCACAATCTGCAAAACTTGTTTCGGTCCAGAAATGAACTCCCAACAACATAATGTTCAGGAATTACAATCAAATAGTGTATGGTCACTGACAGCAAATTCTCAAGATAAAAATAACCATGGAAAATTGATAGCAAGTTTGCAACACTACCCCAAGAACTCACATACAACTCATGTCATTGTTCCAATTGCATATTCCTGAATGTGTTCTCAAAAACACCACTGATTGCATGCATAGTGTCTCTCACTAGTTCTCAGTTGAAGTGTGTCCAAGTTTGTTGTAGCAATCAACTCAAATTCAATCAGTTACTGTAATTGAAGAGATGTAGCATGCACCTGTAACTGATCCCCAGAAAATGCCATCAAATGGGAAAAAAGTGATAAAGAACAAGGTCAATCTTTTGCTGGCAAGATTACAGAATGCAACACTTGTACACCAACCTAATGAGGACAAGGGCAGAGATATTACTCTGTATCCTGATCTCAATAAGCATCTCGCACTGCATAACCCACAGATCAACCTCCATCAACTTTCCAATGTTTGCTCCACTGGATCCCTTGCACAGCACCCTTGGGTCAAAGACCTCAACAAGTACCAGAATACTGTACAGTGTGTTGAACCTCCTTTGTACAACCAAGCATTTAAGTAACTCTGCAGGTGCTTTTCAATGATAATCCTAAATAGACAATATTGGCTCCCATTGAAAAGGACTTGTGATTAGTGAGCCAATTATTGACATGGCAGTGAAAAAGTCAGCAGAGGTTCAGAACTCATCAATAATCTAACATATCTTATGGCTGCGAGCTGCATTGCCACTTGTCAAGTGTGAATACCTTCCAAACTTATCAGCCAAACTGACCAAAATTAGGCTTCCAGTTCCCAGGAGAAGATGTCTGCCTTGCATATATGATATCTGTAACTCTGCAGATGTTTTCCAAGGCTCCAAGTAGATAATCCTATCTCCTATTGGGAAGGATTTCTGAGTGACTAGTAGGCAAATTCAAGATAGCAATACAATTCATTAGGGCCTTACAAGACACTATTCATCAAGAATTCACACAGATCAGTTCAAGCCTCTCTCCAGGCTGAAGTGATGAGCAGTGGCTCCTCACCCAGTATTCATCAAGTTCAAACTCTTCAGAACATATCAACCAATCTGGCCAAAATCAACACCTCCAGCTTCCATTTGAGGCGAGCTGTGACGATGCACCATTAACCATTCCCCATTATGAAGCTCAAAGCAGTTGGTAGAAAGAAGAGGTACTGAGGCATTGACAAATTCTTTGACAGTAACCCAGGCTACATCTCCCCGCACACGCACACGTACTTCATCCAAGGAGAAATCAAAGTGTTGAATCCAGTTGAACACCACTTTCCAGTTCTCCATCACCATGTCATAACTGTGCTCATCAACCACGTCAGAGTTCTCAGTCACTAATTCTAGAGATTGAGACAGCCACAAAGTTACTTACAATGCTGCTGACTTTGTCTCAGGTCAGAAAAATGAGAATAGGCTCACTGTTCTACAGACATGGACTAAAGAATGCCAAATGTCCACAACTAGGTTGTATCAAACAGTGGAAAGCTGCTAGAAAACTGTGCAGTCATTCTATAAGATGTGATAACCTCATGAACACCATCCAAAGCAAGCAACTTGAGAGGCTTCAGCTGCTCAATGGGCAACAATCCTCCAATCCAAAATCCATCAATCAGCAAATAGCAAGCAAGTAAGAGTGCACAATAGTATACTCAGCATCCCTGTTCAAACTCACAAACTACCAGGCATTTGATGTACCAGTTTCTGACAAACTCCAGTTGGTAAGAGAATAATTGACACTAGCAGTCAGGTTAAGTGGCCTACTCCACAAGCTTCCAGAGAGGATTGATTTGGATGCCTACCCTGAAAGGAGCTCACCACCCGGATGTATGCATTTGACATAGTCTGCTTGCAACCAGATACTGCTCATTCCCCTTAACGACTTTGCTTTAAACTTCTTGTAGAAGCTCATGTTGACATCAGCCACTGCTTTAGTGACTGAATAATGTGCCTTCCACTCATTTGGCGGTACCACAGCATCTTGCTCTGCAGTGAAATCCTGAGTTGACCAGATTACGAATTTTAAAAATGTCACTAATCAGAAAGCAAAATTTCATTACAAAGTAGTTGAATGGAATTAGAAGAGAATGTGAAAATAGCTTTACTTCTCACTCTGCACTCTCAAAAGCTGTATACCTGGACCTAGCATATTCATGTTGACATTCCCAGGAGATAAAGACTTGGAATTGTCATCCCCTGGATGTCATGTCTGATATAGAACCTTCCACAGCATTTTTTTGTGCTCATAACAAAACAAAATAGAATCAAACTAGGACCAAAAAATTTCTTCAAAGCAATATAATTCATCTTGATCCAAATTAGGAGGATTGGGATATCCATGAGCATTGTGGATCTATGCAGCCAAATGCTCACACAGCTGGTAACAGTATATCTATTAAGACATGAGCAGTAGAGAGACATTTGATGTTTAGTTGTGATTGTGATGGATTCAGAAACTTCTCCTTCAGATTCAGCTTGTAAGGAAGGATACTTACAATCAGATACTGGAACCATGAGCAGTGAAGAGAAGTTTAAACAAAGCAGAGCAAGCTTATGCCTGCCCATGGCTCTGCTCTGAGAGCTTACCTTGTGGAACACAGCTTTCCAAACACTATCGTCATTGGCAACCCGCCTCAAAACAGAACATGTCATAGACATGTTGCACAAGCTCCTGTAATCAAGGTAACTCAGAGTATGCTGCATTATTTCAGGGACAAGCTGCTCCATCATTGATGCAGGCTGATCATTTCCTTTTTCATCTTTGTGAGGCAATGAACCATTTGTTGTTGCAGATGTTGATAATAGAGCTGCAGTATTTGGGTGGTGCAATAATGGTTGTCTCTTCTCCCGCCTAACAAATTTCACCACATTCACAGAGACAGCACAACTGTTGCCAGTGAGTCCTTAGAGTTACTTGGAAGAATGCTGGAAAACGACTTTTAGCAAAGTTATCATCATGGCAAGATCCCATTATCATACTGGAAAGCATCATTTCCTCCTCAGCATTGATGTTCTCTTTCATCTCAAACTGTGTAGACTGAAACCTAGCAAACCCTAACCCTTGCAATTCTTGCCATTTTCCAATGCTAGTATCACTCTCTTCTCCTCCTCCTCCTCCTCCTCCCGCCCAGCAACTAAGGTAGTAAAACCTCAAAACTACAGTAGCAAATTTGTATTTCTGGAATCCAAATCCAGATTTTGGTGAATTAGGGTTCGCAACACACGCATACCATGGTATTCAACACACTATCCAACCCTCACGGAATTAGGGTTTAGGAACAAGAAGTCGAGAGCAAGCAAACGCTCGCGTTTGTTCTGAAGCTCCATCACAGGCGCGTACAAACTGCTTGATACAGAAACTTTGCAAAGAAGGAAACCGGGGGAAGAAAACTCAGAAAGCACATTGACTAAAGAAAAAATGCTTCTTAGAGCAGTAGCAGCAGCAGATGCAAAGGTTACCTGGAAATAGAACACAACCGCTGATTTGCACGCAGAAGGAGATTGGCCAGCCACACAACAAAAACAAAAGAAACAAAGATAGCCACCGCGAAAAGCAAATACTCCTTGAGATGTATGAAGTAGTAACACTCGGAGGTAAACACATAATTCGCTTGAGTGCCTGTCATTATCGCCGTTGCCACATCTCACAAACCAAAAACACAAACCAAAAAAAATTCTCAAAGCTTGGATGCGAAGAAAACAAAAACCAGCCCCCCCCCCGGACCGAAAAAAACAACAACAACAACAAGATCTCTCCTTGTCTTGTCTCTCTCTACATAAAAAGAAGACGATCTCGATTCTCTCCTCCTCTCTCTCCCCACATCAAAAGAAGAAGAAGGAAGAAACAAACCCAACCAGGCGGGGAAAAAAAAAAAAAGAAAAACTCCTCCTCCTCCTCCTCGTTTCTTCTTCCTACCTAACAAACAACTAGCTACCAAACCTTCTCATACTTTCTTTCTTCCCCCCTTTCCTTTCTTCCCGTATCTTTCTCTTCTTCTTCTCTTGTCTTGCTGCGAATCCCCACTCCATCTCCTTCCCCTTCTCCGACACTCTCTCTATATAATCTCCTAACAATTTCCTCTTCTCTTCTTCTTCTTCTTGTTCTTCGTCTTCTCTTGTTTGCAAGAAAGATAGCTTTTGGTAGCCATGGAGAATTTGCGGGGGTTGCTATTGGTAGTTTTTTTTGGGTTGAACTTGGGGGGGGACTAGGTACTACCTATTTTTGTACTTATTTTTCCTTATTATTATTATTATTATTTAATTATTTTGATAGCCATGGTGGTATTGGGGGGAGGACATACAATTACCTATTAGGTAGGTATCTATAAACCTATTTTACAATAATAATAATAATATTATTATTATTATTATTTTAAAAATAAATTAAAATGGTTTTGGTTCCATTAGCGCGGAATCAAACCATGGTTAACGTCCATTTGGCCCCCCAGTTCTGGTGGTTTTAAAGTTCTAACCCTCCCAAACTGGGTAACCACCCAACATCGTTGCAAACCAATGTTGGGCAGTTCATTATTGGGCAGGGCATCTTATATATTAAAGTTATAGTGTCTGTCTGTCTGTCCGGGCAGTTTCCGGGCATTGCCCAGGCCATCACGGACCTTTGTTTTTTTTGTTTTTTTTTTAATGGGTTTTGTTTTCTGTGTCAGTTAAATTGCCCAGACTTTTTTTTTTTTTTTTTTTTTTTAAATTTTTTTTTGTGTGGTTAGAGCCATCACAGGCCGGGGGGGATAAGATCGGGGAAGAGCCGAGGGGGGGG
>Ga0116229_10001675_pt1 | contig 35126 bp, 15 predicted proteins | sample S1TSphgellanicum_3_FD_87313 | JGI IMG/M metagenome (GOLD analysis project Ga0116229, IMG submission 87313) | Host-associated microbial communities from peat moss isolated from Minnesota, USA - S1T2_Fc - Sphagnum magellanicum MG | ecosystem: Host-associated > Plants > Peat moss > Unclassified...
CAACCCCTATTCTAACACAAAGTTGTTAAACCCCCCTAATAACTTCACCACACTCACATATTCCTAACCCAATTTTTAAATATTGAGACTACTAGCCATGGCCATGTCGGTAGAGCTCACAAACTTAGGATAAAATTATTTATAATAACATAAAGTACAATGACCTTGAATAACTTAAGGTATAATTTGAAATAACATATATTGATTTATATATTATAGGGTTAGTTAAATAAGTTACTTTAAATAATTTAAAATAAAATAGTTTATAATAAACTAAGATATTTTAAAATAAAATAACATGAAATAATTTAATTTATAATCGAGGGTATGATATTTTTAAATAACATATAATAACCTAGGGTATAAGTTAGAATTACCAAATGTAGCTTAAAATAAACTAAGGTATTTAAAATAACATAAAAATAATACTATTTACTATAGCAAATTATAATAATGAATTATGTCAACTAGTAATGAAACATGATGTTTACATAATGACCATATGGTGAAATAACTTTAACCAATGTGAAATCATTAAGGTGTAATGAACCTATTTCACTTTTAAGGTCTCACATTGATTTAGGTTAGTGAACTACACCCCATTTTTGTATTAGTGAAGTGAAAAAGAAACAAAATGAATGCAGAAGATACTCAATTGAAACAACTGCACGAAACAACATTTAAAAACAAATTACTTACCTTTAACTCCATTTACAAATTGCAATTAAAAATGCATTACAACAAATTATACTTGATTAAAAAAATTACTTTTTGTATTTGGCCTTCCTTTGATGTTGATGTGTGTGCATGGCCTTGTTGTTTTAGGAAATTAATGACATTTTTACTTCCAACAAATTGGTTTATTAGGTCTTAATGACAATGATTGTTGTAAATGGTTGCAACCTAAAGGTTTGTTGTGATTTAATTTCTTTGAATATACAATTCAAGATAAACAATAAGGTAACATTAAAGGTTCAATTGGTTAAGCTTCCATCCCCCATTTCAATGCTTAAATGTGGTAATGAGAAAATATTACATTCACATTGTCATTTTGCCATTTGAAATTAGAGTTTACAAACTATCATGTATCTATATTTGGGTCAAAGCACAATCAACTAGACACCCATTGATCCTTGCACCTCTTCAAAAAAAAAAAATTAAAAGTAAATCAATGTTCAGATTTTTTTTGCTAATTATTTGCCTTGTAGGGTTCGAAAAATAATTAAGTGTAGGGGGGGTCAAAGTGTAAGCCAACGCTCTAGAGTTTGACGAACATGAAAGGATGGGGGCAAAGTGAAAAATGGTGGGGGGGGATAGCCACCATCTCCATTATCATCAAAAGTTCATGGCACCAACTCTTGGCGGGTTGAACCAAGTTCGAAGTCCTTGGAAAACGACAAGTGCAAGCTAAGGGAGTTTGGCAAAAATAAGGATAAGGTTTAACAAGAAGTTGCCGAATGTCAGTTGAAGTGTAAAGTTTTGAGTGTCATTTTGGATCTCACTATTGTGGAAAAATATAGGGTTATGGTGACAACAATAGTTGCCAAATCTAAAATAAATAAAAAAAAAAGATTTTGAGTTTCACTATTTTTAGTCAACAACTAGAGGGAGAAAGTGCAGGAAGGCCAAAAAGAACATGATATAGCCCAAACACAATTGGAAGCTATGAGTGCTGAGGTTTAGTTGCTTGAAAACGAAGGTAGCTACAGTTAGCTTTGGATAAAAGGCTTATTATGCCAGATACATCAGATGTCAAATGGTTATGGTATTTCCACCACCCCATTACCCATTGAGAATCCCACTACCATCCTAGCAAGATGTCCATGAGTGTTTTTTGTTGAACCATGCCCAGTTTGTGGTCTATGTTATACATGCAACAACATTTGTATCTCATCATGTAGGTGCACATATCACCACTTCTGTGTGGGAGTGTTGTTGGAGAGTGGCAGTACTAGTTGTGTGAAGCCAACTTGTGGGAAGATGCTAAAGTTTGCTTGATTCAAAAGCACATGATTCAAGCACATTGTTGTCTAAATGAAGAGGGCTAAGTTGGAAAGAGGATACAATGTAATCACAAGGAGTGACATGAATGCCACTGGAAGTAATTTGTAACTTTCAGCATCCACACATTGTAAGTTTTTTTTCACTTTACCAAGTGATTTTGAACTCTTATGTAGGTATGGTTCTTGAATCACAAGTGGTATAGGAGTGTGTGGTTTGAAAATGTGACTTTATTTCTTAGTTGAATTCTATTGATAGGTTTGGGGTTCTTTATGGTTTTCCTTTCAATGAGTACTAGTTTTTAGATACATGTTGGAAATAAAATCAAAAGATGGTGATTTTAAGGTTTTTGCTTCAAGAACTGTTGGTTAAGAATGTTGTCTAATATGTCTTTGCATTGGACATCACTTGTAATTGTTTTAAATATTAAAATTTCAACACAATGCATGTTGTTTGCACTCAAACAAATTTGCAACCAACTTCTATGTAGCCATGGCCAAATTCTATAAATTTAGGCACAAAATGTGGACAATGGGTCATTATGCAAGGAAACATTGCATTGGTTGAGTATTGTAATACAATCAGCTAATTTTGTGTTGTAGTAAGAAATCCACCTACTTAGATGTTCAAAATTAAATCTAAAGTTCAGTTTTAAGGTTTCAGGTTCACATTGGGTATGGATACGATTGCACACCCAAGAACCACATGTTTTGTGTTTAGCAACATTGTATAAATTTTTACCTGTTGATAATCATTCTAATTTAACTATATGAATTTAACTTTTTGGACGTCTTCTCAAGGTTGTGTTGTTTTTTAATAGACTTTACTTAATCTTGTTTGTGTCTTTTTAATGGACAATGTTTTCCTTGTTACAATTACTAGGTCTTACTGATTATTTGTCATGCTACTTGTCAACACAATGTGGTGGGTGTTTACTTGCAATCTAGTTGCAAGAACACAATGTTACTTGATGGACAGGTATTGGCTACTTTAATTGCATTGGATAGTAAGTTTATTGTAACTTCAGCCAGTGGCTACTTGTTGACCATGACCATTTCACTTGTTGCATCTATTGGCTACTTGTCAAATGTAAAGTTTTATGTGTTTCAATAATGACTACTTGGTGGGCACTACCAAGTATCCATTTTTACTTGTTCGACACTATCTTAAATGCGTTAGCTACTGCTACTTATTGAACATTAAAGTTTATTTGTTTCATGTAGTGGTTAGTTACTTGTTGGTTCATAGCTTACTTGCTAATTATATGGCTACATGATGACTTGAACTTGTTTCAAGTAACATAGTTACTATTGTTAGAACTAGTTCACTTGTTCAACATTTAATGGCTACATGTATAATAAGGTTACTTGCTTTAGGTAGCTCACAATACTTACTTGGCTATTGGATTCAGTGTCCCAATTTTTATTGTCTCAATTAGCATAATCATCAGTTAGTTGTTGAACAACCACTGATAACTTGCATAATTTTGTTCCAACTATTTATGTAAATTCCAGTAGTTGATGTGTTTGTCTAAGTCATACATCTAGTAGTAACGATTGGATCAATATACATTTAACATTTAGTATTTAGAACATCTAGTATTTTACTTGTTGAACATCCATTAGTACTTGCATCAGTTTGTTCCAGCTTCCAAATGAGAGTATTTGTCTACATCATACGATATTTTTGCTAATAATTATATATTTGCAATGTATGCTTCTAATTCCCATGTAGGGGGCCTCTCCCATCATGAAGTCTAATGACACAATAAAGGAATCTATTGGCAAGAATTTGTTGGTTGCTTCTAGAGGCTTCGTAATACCCCCAATTCCTATTTTAATCATTGAAGTTTCTCCCAAGGTGTCACTTGGAACCACCTAAATGACATATGAATTTGATCATGTTGATCTATCTAATGATAAGGAGAACCAACAAATTGAGTTTGATGACCCCTTGGATGACAAAGATGAGAAGAAAGAGGTTGTTGGGTGAAAGCACACTAAACTCCCCCAAAATTGTAATCACATGTATAATCCATCTACTTTTTTTTTTTTGGGTAATGTATAGATATCACATCTTGGATTATTTTTGCATGTTTAAAGTATATTTGATTAGCTTTAGACCTCATCTAATCAATTACTTTGAATAATTTGAATGTTTGGAGCATATTTGTGACAAAATAATACCCATCATAGAATTTGAAATTTTGAATATACACTTCAAAACTAAAGTTGTGGATGGAATTTTTTGGTGAATTTTTTAATGGTGCATGATATTGATATACATTAATTAAATCTAGGACAATTTTTTTTAATAATTATTTTTGGATGAAATTCCATTCAAAAAATGTGTTCTTTTGCATTTGTTTAGTATTGAATGCATAATAATATATTATTTTAAGGAAAAAAAATTACTATATAAAAAAGGAGGAGATTTTATAGATGGGCATTACATTATTTTTTCCTTTTTTTTTGTTTAGTAATGTTTCATGAATCATAAACATGAGGCCTTATGGTTGTTGAAAAACTATAAGTTATATACTATGTGTACATTGATTTTATCCAATCCTCCTCAACTAACCATTGGATCAAAATTAATTTTGACTCAAAATGAACTTTGAGTCCAAAAATGTTATTGTGCAAATTCTAAAGTTTTTTACTTGTGTTTAGGATAACCAAAGGATGCCATCAAGATTTTAACTTACTACATATTATAATACTTGTTATACATCACCTTTTTTGAACAAAAATGGCTCACCCTTATTGTGCTTTCACCATGTTGAGCATTTTGATGACAAGGAAAACCAGTGCCTCGTAGAGCCTCCAAGTATGCAAGTACATGAACATTTGGGTGATCAACCAATTATTCAAAATATGGATGGCTCACCTCCACCACATGTTGATGAAATATAAGCAATTGTGTTCAAACCGATTGGGCTCAAAATTGGCATTCCTACACAACAACCACTTGAAAAAGAAAAGTTGTTGTCATTAGACCTAATGTTTAGTACGCCTAGTGTGGACCTTGGACTAAATGGGGAAGCTGCCCCAATTATCAATCCCCAAGTAGGGAACCATGTGGAGAAGGATGCAACACTTTGAAAGAGGAAAGAAAATTGAAGCCCTACAAATTTTTTGGCCGATTATGCAACTAGGAAAGGCTGAAAAGTGACCATACGAGGAGCTCAACCAAAGATTGTAATTCTAGAAATTGTTGTTGTTGGAAATTTTTGTTCCAAGCAAGTATCACATATGTTTAAACCTATGACAAATTTTAATTGCAATATAACTCACATGTTAATGTGCTAATTTGATTCTTTGAAGGTAATTGTATAGAATGTGTCTTAATATTAAATTGATGTAAGATGTAAATACATATTTTTGTGTTTCCTATTTGAATTTCATTTGGTTATTGTGGCAAATATGAACAAGAAAAAAAATGTGCATCATGTTTTCAACTCAACTAATGTGAACTAACTTTACATGCACCATTGTCTAAAGGATGGACATGTAAGCATGCATCTTATTTAGGTGTGACTTTTCTTGGATGTGCATTATGTTTCAATTGAATAAAGTCACTTTTTGCCTTTCAAAATTGCCTCAAAGTTTGTCACACAATCTTATGGCCATGGTCTCTAACATAATGGACTTCATCAAGTCTACAGGCTCAACTTTTGGAGGTATGTACTTGACATGCCAGATATTGTAGTGAAATTTCTAAACTTTTAGCCCTAAGTTTATTTGATTTACCAATAATTGGATTTCAAATGAAGGTCCTTTTGTTGAAAGTTTCTTGGAATGAAATTAATGTTTCTAATGAAATTACATTATTCAATGTTCACTTACACCTACAATTTAAGTTCCCATTTCCTTAGAATGAAAGGTTTGGACCTTCATTTCCTAGAATGAAATTAAACCCCATCTAGGCATAGAAGCTCATTTTTACATTAGAGAATATAGTTTCATTATTCTATTGTTGTGTATTTGTATCACTACCCTACTATTAATTTAGAAAGTGATTTGGAGTTGCTTGATTATGGCTAGTGTTTGCAATGTAATGAACTACACATTGTTGCTGAGCTTGATTAAGTACAAAACTCCTATATTGTGAGGGGATTTCCAAAGGGTGTAAGAAATTTTGCCTACTTGTAATTCCAATAGAACATTTGAACACATGTAAATCATTTTGGCCAATTTTTGTGAGGGTGGGGATGAGATTATTTGCCACAAATGAAGTTTTTGAGGTCTATGCTGATTGCAATGTGGCAAAGTTTTTTAAGTCAAGAGGAATGCTAGAGGATGCTCTTGAAATTGCCACAAATCCAAACTAGAATTTTGACCTTGCTATACAACTTGGGAAGCTTGGAATTACAAAGGTTGTGTTCCTTATTTTTTCCAAGATTGTTATATTCTAGTGCTTGTTGGAGCTGCAGCTTAAAAAGAAATGCAATGGATGCTATGATAATTCATTGTTGTTAGTTTACAAGGACTTATAAATAGTGTTAGCACATGGCAAAGGCTATCAATTGTAACATCAAGTTGTTTGTTATTTGTTGATATAGGTGAGGCTATGTGTATGTTATTGTTGAAGAAGCCTAGAGTTAATTCGAATGGAAGCAATTAAGATAACTTGCTTTATCTGTTAACATGGTACTTTTTGAATTTGTTGAATTGTTGGACAACTCAGTGTGAACTTAATTTGGCTCTTATTAATATTCATTCCAACACATTGATTTTCCAATGAAGAAAATCACTTCTTAAGGGTTCTATGTAGGAGAACTCAATAGTGGTTTTCTTTCTAAGTTCCTTGTGCAAAATTCATATTTGGTTATTCTGCTTTTGCAACTTTTATTCATTAAGTAAGATTTTTGTTGTGGCTTCACCCAATGTAATTGTCAATATTATTATAAGTCTCTAGAGCTTGATTTAATATAAATTGCTTACAAAAAATCCAATTGATGCCTTGTCTATAGTTGCCCTAAACTTGAATCTTACAAAATCTTCTCACATGATGATGTTGCTATCTGCACAATTGGATGTTGTGGAAAAGTGCTTAAGGCATGTAGTGGATCTGAGTGGTTTATTTCTATTACATTCAGCACTTGTAGATGTTGAAGGAATGCAAAAACTTTCCATTTCAACTAGAGAGCATGGGAAGAACAATGTGGCATTCCAACTTTCTTTTTTCTTGCTAGGGGAAGTAGAAGCATGAATGTACAACTCTTGGTTTCATATAGGTATTTTAAACAACATTCTATGTCTCGGACCTAGTTGTGCTTTGTACATTCAATGTCTTACAACTTGCAAGTTGATAGACCAAAGACATGGTATATTTCGAATTCACATTGATTTATGTTGTTTGTTGTAGCAACCGAATTATACCAAAGGTTGCATTTATGGTGAGGACCTAGTTGGACAAAAGAGCTATGGATAGAAAAGCTATAAATAATCCAACCAAAAGTGTTTGATATTTAAAGTCTATGCTTTGGATATGTTTTCAATTAAAGATGATATTCTATAGCTTGAGCAATTTGAATGTACATACTTTCTAGCACTTGGAAATTAACTTTGGAAATATGTGAACTTTTATGATGTCATAGTCTACAAAGTTCATGCTAATGTATGATTTTGGACTTGAAAATTTTGTTCATGGATGTAGATTTACGGCATGGCCCAATATTTCAAGCACAAGCACCAACTTGAAGGACATGATTGCCTAGTATGGGCCCCATTACAAATGATTGAATCATGAATCCATTTGAAATCATTAGTAGAAATATTGTCATTTGCAACTAATCAATATGCAACTAGCATGCAACTAAATGTGTACAACATGGAAATGTGTCAGAATAATAATGACCTAAATTAATACATACTTAAATTAATATACTTAATATATTTACATAGGTTATGTATAATAATATTATGTACCTTTACTACTAAGGTTAAACCCATGCTAACTAAGGCTCACCTAAATTAACTATGGTTAAACTAACCTAAGCTAAATTTACCATGGTTAAATTAAGTTAAGCTAAACTAATTATGGCTAGACTAAATTAAATTAAACCATGGTTAAATTAAGCTAGGTTTAAATGAATTATGGCTAAAATTATTTAAGCTAAATTAAATTAGGTTAAATTAATAGTGGTTAAATTCAATTAAGTTTAACTAATTATGGCTAAACAAAATTCAGCTAAATTAAATTACACTAAACTAACCATGGCTAGATTAAATTAGGTTAAAATAATTATGGCTAAAATAAATTAAGTTAAATTACATACATTAAACTAATCATAGCTAAATTAAATAATGCTAAAATAATTATGTTTAAAATAAATTATAATAAATTAATTATGGTTTAAATTAAATTAGGCTAAACTAATTATGGCTAAATTAAGTTAGGCCAAACTAGTTATGGCTAAATTAAGTTAGGCTAAACTAGTTATGATTAAATTAAGTTAAACTAAAATATTTGTGGTTAAATTAATTATGTCTTAAATAAATTAAAATAATTTAATTATGGCTAAAATAAATTATGTTAAATTAAATTAGGCCAAACTAACCATGGTTTAAATATGTATTGCAAGTTTTCAAATTTTATTTGTCAAATATATTTAATTATTTGTTTTGGCAAATAGAACTTATTGATTTTATTTTATTTGGATTCTTTTTTAGATTAAAATTAAAATTTGATAAAACAAAATAATCATTCAAAATTAACTAATATGGTAACATTAAAATTACTATAATTAATCATAATTATTAATTAAACATTTATTATAGTTATAATTATAATAAATTATATATAAATTTATTAAGTGTCATATATTTAGAATTTATTATTTATGTTAAAATATTTATGTTAAATAGGCTACATTAGTTTACCTATAAATACCCAAACATCCTAAGCTAATTACTAGTTTAAGCTAGGTAATAATATTAAAATAATACTTTCATTATAATTCATCATAATTATTAAAAATATCCTACAATCATATTTGAAGTGCAAAGGAAAAGGAGTAATGAAATATTAACAAGAAAAAAAAGAATAAAAATAAGCTTTCCAAGTTATAAAACGTTTTTTTTTTCCTTTTTTTTTCTCTTTGGACCCCTCCTACTTTCAACTTCATAATTTTTTTATTTGATTTTTAAAATTTTAAAGTGCTACAGGAACACCACCTAAAGTTCTACAAATCATCTTTGAACTCTAATAACAATAGAACAATATACAAAGAACTTTTTGGGTGTTCAAGAACAAGCCTTTGTAGTGTTCAATGGTTTGTTTTTTTGAGTTCTTGACCCATTTTGCTTTGGGGGGACCATAACTTTCTCATTTCTAATGTATTTTTGACACTTCTTAATGTATGAGATACGCCAAGAGGACTTCAACTTTTGTTTGGACACCAAAGGCAACAGTACCCTCTTGGGGCTGGTCTACCTTAATATGTAGTTGCATCTAATGTGTAACTAAGTTGGTTTATGACCTAAAAGGAGCTCCAAAATGAAAAATGGTTGCCCTTATATAGCCCTAAAATGGCAATTGAAGGAAAATATTAACTTTCATGAGCACACTAATCGTCTGGTGCTTAGAATGGCATTTTTTTTTTTGTGTTTTATGTTTGCAAGTTTTGCATTCAAGGAGGAGGAAGAAGACAAGCGATTTGCTTTTCTTGATATAGGGTGTGAGTTTGCAAGCCTATTTGTGTTGTTTTATTTTCCATGAAGCTTATGGTGAAAGTAACTCCGATTAGCATTCAAAATTTTGAAAGTATGAGGACTCGTGCTTATATGAAAAAGGGCGTTTTACAGGGGGGGTATCTTGGGTGTTTCGAATAGAGGAAGAAGTTGAGTTTTCTTTTGATTTGTTGATCTCTATGGGTTAGTTATGTGCATTTAGTTTTAGATAGACTACAATGCCTGGTGGCACTAAATGGAAAAATGCTTAAAGGTGTATCGTCTACGTTTATGAAGGATAAGTCATTTCCATTGTGCATTACATCCTTTAGTTTAATGCAGTTAGACACTAGGTGTAGGAGTTTGTGATGGGGGAATGTTGAAGATCAATAGGGGTCTTACGAACGACAAGGTTTAGCATTTGTATGTTTTGTGTGGGGTGTGTAGTTTCAATTTTGAGGTTTTATATTTATAATTTTGAGAAGTCGGGACATGGAGTCCTATTGTGATTTCCAATAAACATAGTGCATTTGTTGTTATGGGTTCTCATTGGGGACTATTCTAAGGATTGATGGGTTGTGTTATGCAGCCTTCTATAGGACTACATTTAGATCCTTGGTACAAAACATTGTGGCCTATGTCTATGTGCATCATCACAAGGATTTGTTTTGCCTCCATATGTTGACAAGATTGTTGAGTTTTGTTGTATTTTTGGGATTTGGGAATCTATTCTAATTTGCCAAACAATGTTTGTTGAGGCTCATAAAAAAAGATCAGACTAATCTAACCCCTTAGACTCATAAAATTATTGTTGTAAAAATTGGACAATTGTTGGTTTAAACTTGTAGAAATTGACTTGATGAATTGATGAAGTTTGGTGAAGCTTTATTTTGAGTTGTAATGTTATAGTTAGACTTTGTTGGTAGGAAGGGAACACTCTGATTTCCCCTTTCTTTTTTAGGCCACAAGTTCATGAAATTTGCAATGGAATTTTTTATCCCATATCTTCTGGCTTCTAATCCAATTTTGGATAGTATATAACTAGGTGTAATAGCCTTGTACTAACTAAATACCAAATGCCATTGGGGATGAGTGAAAAAAAAAATTGACCCTAATTAAATAGTTAAACTTAAAAATAAAATTGGATTATTTAAAAGGTTTTTATATAGCCTAAGCTTAGCTACCTTTCAACCTACTTGCATACAGGGGTAAACCTATCTACCTAGTAGGGTGTAATAATTACCTACTTACCTAGGCACCACGTGTCAACATCTTATTAATTTTAAATTGGATGATTTAGATTTCATTAATTAATATTTAAAAATAAAAAGGTGGGCCTTAATTGCCACATGTCACCATATAATTGGTGTTTTAAAATGGACATGTGTCAAATGGTTAATGAATGTTTGTTGTTGTGCCACATATCATAATCCTATTGGCATAAATTTTAACAATTGATATTAAACTAATGAATTTTTAATTTTGAAAACACATAAATAATTCAAAAATGACACATGTCCACAAACAAGTTGTCCAATTTTAAACACGTGTCATATTTTGATTAGTTGTAAGGAAAGTTTCACATAAGGTACATACCATTTGGGTTGGTATGTATGGATGAACACGGATATTAGTACCATATATACATGTTATACATGTTATATAGGTAGTGTCGCATGCAACTAAATGTCATGTGTGATTGTCTTAGGCAACTACACAAATTTGTAATTGCATGTGTCACATGTAACTGAATTTTAATTACAAATGATAGTTGCAAAACCCATAATTTCTACTAGTGAATCTTAGGATTGTGAAATAGACCAACTTTCATATGTGTATATACATATACAACCATAGTTCAAGTAATACAAATTGAAGTTTGCATTTGTTCTCTTGTCCATATTGAACTAAGTACTAAATTGTTTTTCAACATGTACTTATAAATATTTTTTCTTGCATAATCAAAATGGATTCAACACCAAAATGGTTTAATGAATTTCATTTTATGTAATTCCAAATAAGTTCATGTTAAATGCTCTCATGTACCTTTGATTTTTTCCAACAATTCGGCCACTACATTTAACTCCTTATGCACATTGTCAAATTTGTTAAGATTCATACTACTTGTAATGTTTTTCCAATAATCTCAAATATTCTTGTTACAACACCCTTACTCGATTCTTTTGCCTGTCAACCATCTCCAAATGCGAGTTGATTTGACCTTGTTGTAGTTGTCTATTTTTTAACAATGTTTTGCGTGTATCTTCAATTTCCTTTAGCTCTGCATTTGCAATCTATGTTAGTTCATATCCAACACCTTCATCCTCACATGCTTGCTTTTATTTTAATGCCAAACGTATGCATTCTTCTGAGCTTTCAACAACCCCATCTAGGCAAAGAAGCTTATGTTCTAGACTATAGAATATAATGTCTTCTTCAACCAAGATGTTTTTGCAACTAAACAATCTTGATTCACATTCTATAATTTTTTTTTGCAAATCAAATTAGCTTGTTGTAGAAAATTGTAAAAGATGTTGGCATGAATGAAGCTCCTTTGTGGCCTTGCTCATTTCAACCCATCAAGTACCATCAATTTTTCTTTGCACATGTGCATTTGTTTTGCCATGGTTACCATGGGTATCCTTGGTTGGAGTCTGATTATATACACCTCTAGTGTATTGGAGTGCTACATGTTCTTTAGTGTTCTAGTTGGTCTAAACTCCACATTCTAGTGCCACATTTGTTGAGTTTTCAAGCTCTGAACCACTTGCATCCTAAAAAATAATATGTTTATCTTCTACAAAATTAGGTGATGTTATGCCATTTGAACACCCAACAACCATAGGAACTGGAGCTTGGTTGTTTGTTCATTTCACCTTCCTAGCCATGAAGTGTCGAGTCTTCTTTCAGCATGGTAACTTTTGGCTTGCCTTGAGTGCTTGTGACCAGGTCAAAATTGTACTTTTATTGCAAAAGTTGCCCAATTCACATCACATCCCTTCTTGTCAGCCAACACTCATTTTGCAAAAGATAAATTAATTTTATTGTTCATTATTGGAAACTTTTGACACACTTTGGGCAAGAACTCTTCAACATAAGTAACCATCTTCACATTAGTGCACTGTTTTTTATACTTGAAACCATGGCTATTGGAACACCTAGTTCCCCAAAACTTTCCACAATCCTCCATAATAACATAGCTGAAATCTAGATGCCTATGACTAAACCCCTTAGATGGTAATCCAGCTACTTTGCTAAAGTATTCAAATCCATGCTCCCTAACTCCTTTATTAGCCGTACTATTGTGTGTTTTGATACAACCAACCTTGCTTATAAAAAGTAAAGAGTATAATGTTTCTAGAAATTTGATGGAAGAGGAATGCAAAAGCTAAGATTTTCAAGTAGAAAGTGCCCAAGTTTAAAACAATGTCTTCGAGCTCCTCTAAACACTTGGATTGCAATTTATTTAACACATACGTACTAGGTTGTAATTAATCATGTGCCATTGCATAAGTATGCTAATAATTTCCATGCATTATTGTAACATGTCATGCTACCAAGTTAACAACTATAATGTGGACAATAATCCTTGCACTAATTAAAACCACACTTAATGTGTATTAGTGCTTAGTAATTAATCATATCCAATAATATGTTACTTTTGAATATTCTACATAGACAAAGGAAATAATACATGAACTAGTAGATGTTGTAAATGGTATAAGTATTTGTGTCATAGGTTGGCTAGTTTCTAAGTTATAGTTCACAATTCACAACACACGTAGTCCATGCAATCCAAAGCAATTGTCTTTGGATGTAATTCATATCCATGAATGTGATAATATTCATTATCAAAATAATCTTATTGTGGCTGCATTTTTAGAAAACATATTACATTTGCTAATTTTTCAATGTTTTTGTTTAGTGGTCTATGTAGCCCTTTTTTTTGCAAGCAATTCCATAATTGAGTACAAAATAGACTTCTTTAGAATTATGCCTATGTACAACATGCTAAAATTTATCACAACCCAATTCAAAATGTGTCATGAAAAAATGCAACTTATGCCATCCACAATTCAATGTGTAACATTTGACTACAAATTACTTAAGCACAAATTCTATTAAAATTTTGTTAGAAAATTAAAAAAACAAGTTCAAGATCTGATTATTAAGTAATTTACAAATCCTTGTGATACAAATCTATTTCAAATGTTCAATTTGGTTTGACAGTACTTTAAGCTTGATGACTACACTTTATGTGACTTTGTACATTAGTAGATCAACCCCAAAAATGGTTTTGTTGACATGTTGGTTGTAAGTTAATATGGTTAGCCCTACATCATAATCATGTAGAATGCACTAGAAATAAGTAGATTAATGCACCCCGTTGTTGAATATCCATACAACCATCTACAAATATTGGAAACACAAAGCTTGCATTTCCATGGATTGATGCCACTTGAACACATTACAACTAATGCCAATCCATTTAAAGTCAAATGCAAACAATTCAAACAAAAAAAAAAAACAAGTAGGAAGATTTAAAACAATTCGTAATCCCATAGTTAGTAGTCCAAGTGTCAAATGATAGTCCAGTTTGTGAACCATAATGAATATGGTCTACAGATGTTTGTTGCATCTCATGTGACTCTACCTCCACAACATTAGATGAACCCGTAAACCAAGAAGCGTGTATTGCAAGTAGGACAATTAACTCTACGATTTTGATAAAAATGTACAATTCACACCATTATCTCATGACACTAACATTAAAATTCAAGAATGGTTATATGCTTTTCTTTCATCTAGTAATGCTATCAAATTGTATTAAACATTTAAAGGCATCAAAAACCATGGATTGCCCTTATGAATGGCAATTGGGAGCATCGAAAATTTGGCCTTTAGGACATAATGTGAGTAGGCATAAGTATGAAGTGAATATGTTAACTTGTAAGAAGTGTTTGGACCTCTCTGACTTGGCACATGTTGATACCAAATACCACTTAGAAGCATGTCGCCTTCATACCCTTTGTTCCCCCAACCATCTTCAAACATTGTTTCACATAGTGCATGTTGCCTTATCATCCAAAGCAACAAAAAAGGGTTTCCATTCTCCAGCTTTTCAGTAATGACTGCGAGATTGTCACCAACTTTGGCCTTAGTAGCTTTGCTTTCAATATCATCATTTGTGTCAAAAATCTCTAATTTTGAACAATAATCTTCCATGTTAGCCATGATGCCATGAACCAACAAAATAGAAGCACACAATATGACATCAATAATCCAATATTAAATCCTCAAAGTTATTCTATACTTTAGGTTATAAGAAATGCCATTTAAGAATGTGTCTGTGATTTGAATTAATTAATTTGTAGCAAACAAGGCTACAATAGAAATGGGTTCTAATAGAAGCCTTTCTTTCCAAATTATTATACACATGATCACTAAATGTACAACTAAACACATTTACGACACCTATCAAAAGGGACATGAAGTGGAGCTATGAGTAACATGCATGACATTTTATATATAAAGGATCATTGAAGACATTACTTGTGTTACATTTAGTGGTTCCAACATATGAAGTCTCCAAGGCTCCACATGTTTCTTGTTTTGATAGAACTCAAAATTATCATTCATGCATTTTGAACAAAAACAAGTTAACTCTTGCATCTTCAACAAAACAACATCTCTATGTGAAATGGATGCCTTTGAATGTAAGGACCTTGAATCTATAATGTGTTTGCAATCGTTTAGTAGTTTGATTTACATCTTCAAGTTTCACCAAATGGGAAAAAAATCACACCACCCTTTGTGCATTAAGATAGGTTGCATGGTCCTCCAACTATTTTCGCTCACAAAAAGCCACAACATTAGTAGCATTTTGAAGTTTCTAGCCAACCATTTAAAGCTATTCCTCCTTAATTTCTTGCTTTAAAATAGCCCCAACACCATCATGAACTCCCTCCCCATGTTCTACCCCAAAATAGGACCACAACATCCAACACCCATATCTCAAATGGGTTGAATCCCTGGTATTTGATTTGTACCTGCACATAAATGGATTGTTCATATGAGTTTTTGGAACTACTACATCTCATTTGCCTCTAGACAAAATAAGTTGATTGTAGTTCAAAATATGCAACATTTGATAATAACTAATAATAAATAAACAAGTCAATTCAATTCAATCCAATTTAAATGAAACTAGTCAGCTCAATTCAATCCAATCTTGAAAGGAAATCAATTAATTCACTTTAGTTTAATAATAAAAAAGCCAACTAGTTTGGCAATATTTAATGAAAAGGAAACCAATCGGTTTAGTTGAATTCAATGAAAAGGAAATTAATCTATTTAGTTGAGTCCAATGAAAAGGAAACTAGTCAAATAACGTTTTAATCTAATCAAAAGGAAATCAGTTAGTTCAAATGAATCCAATGAGAAGGAAACCAATTAGTTCAGTTCCATCCAATTAAAAGGAAATCAATTGAACTTCACTTTAAATTAGTAAGAAGGAAATCAATTATTTCAATTGAATCCAGTAGGGAAACTAAACCGGTGAATTCACTTGAATCCAATTAGTTAGAAATTTAATCCCATCTATGTTAGTAAAAGAAGTAAGTTATCAATTACCTGGCTATATGATACCACGTCCTTCTTGATTTGAATTGTGACGCACATCCATTTGATTATACAATGTGTTCATTTGGAAAAAACCTGTGTCCTATCAAATGAACCCAGTGGAGCTCAAAACAATGTTGTATGGACATGTTGTGCTCAGTGTCATTAGACAAATAGTAATGATATTTAGTGATGAACTTTTCTTTACCTAAATCATGGTCAACAACATACCATGGGTTCCATAAATAGCATAGGTGCACCAATATGGTTAATTGGAAGGAATGCCAATGCATTTCCTACACTTCATTGTATTCTTGAAAGGTGTAATTTTCAACGAAGTCCACCACGAACATCACCAAAGTTTTTAGAAATGTATCCAAGCATATTCAATATTGTTCTTCTTGAAAGCAAACCACATAGTTATGGACTATGAATTTCTATAGCCTTGGCCTTAGGTATTGTAGGAACTTGATTAGTTTAGTCTCTTTGTATTGCAACCATAGGACCTTATTGTCCTTCCTAGACCTAGTCTTGCCATGTAACACTAGTTCATAGCACTTCCACTACATCAATTATGAACAAGTGGCATCTTCCACCACAAGACAAGTCAGCAACATATCAATTCCACATTGAACACAAGTTCCTTTCAAACAACTTAGGTGCCAAGGTGAATCATCAATTAGACATAAGATGGAGTTCCATATGTCAATAACACCACTAAACTAACATTTATCAGCTATGCATTCTCCTAGAATAATGTTGATGTTGCAAATATCACAAGCACAAATGCATTGAATTCCATGTACTCCTTTTGTGCCACCATTGCACATATTATTGAACCCTAATATGAGTTTTTCCATTTCCACATGGTACTTGCATGTGCAAGTGTTCCTTTCCTTTAGTAGCCACGCATAGAAAGGTTTCATTTTTTCAAATGTTCATAGACCAACAACATTGCAAGTTCGGTTTGCCTTTAAGAACCAAGTGTAAAAATCTAACTGCACACAACACACAATAAAATTGGGTATTTAGAATATTCAACCAACCACCAGCTAATAGCCAAATCTACAAAATAATACAATTTATTATCGGGTTGAACTATTTGCTTATGTACATGGCAAAATTACCTATTTTAAAACAAGTAAGAAATTACTAACATGTGGTGGATCAAATTAATATCAAGTAATAATAAGGTACTTGCCATTATTGACCACAAATTGGACAAGTAGTTGAGGTCTACTAATCTCACTTGTCAAACTAGTAAAATCTATTAAACATTACTACCCATACTTGACCTAACTTAAACAAGTAAGATATATTGGTCACTTGTCAAACTAGTAAAATCTATTGGACATTATTGTCATAACCTAAACAAGTAAGATCTATTGATCATTTTTCAAACCAGTAAAATCTATTGGACACTACTCCCCATTACTTATGCAAATAAGGACCTACTAGTCATTTTTCAAACCAATAAAAATTATTAGACATTACACCCTATTACTTGGACAAGTAAACAATTACTTGCCCTTCAAGTAGGAATCTATTTACCATTACTGACCATTGATTAGGCAAGGAAGAATTTATTAGTCGTTACTTGTCCAAGTTACTGTATAAGAAACTAACAAGTAATTAAGCCTTTGATTTTTATTAGTTTTAAGTACATATCAACTAGGACTTGAATAACAAGTAATTGCTATTATTTAGAAGGAATAACGTATTGGAGGTTAAATTGATAAGTAACACTTACATACCTACAAGAAATCAACAATTCGATCAACTTCTAACAAGTAGGTATTTATCACATACTAAGTAACAATCTTGACCTTTTGAAATGTAAGCCAATGGATGTTACTAGTTGCAAGTAAGATCACTATTGACACTTAACACCCATTTAACTTATCCCCTTTAAGTTGCACAAGTATGTTTAATAAACTTAATGATATATGGCAAGTATAAGTTGTACTTAGATTATAAATGCACCCATCAACTTTTTATTGCTTTGGAATAGAACCAATCAACATTCAAATTTGTGTATAACAAATGGATTGAAAAGTAATGTGTTTCAAAAGGATTTGTCAAACTTGTGATTCCTCAGGTAATGAATCGGATGTTGTTCAAACTTCTTGATGTCAATTCTTTAATGTTTCACATCCTTTTGGATTAGTGATATGGTTATGGATGCACCATTTGAAGATGAACTTCATGTCTTCAACATTTATGACATCACATCAACGTTTCCTAGGGAGCCCGCCCCAAAAAATTTCACTGATTTGGTCAACATGAACTTGTCTATCTATAGCTTTCTAGACAGAGTACTGAAAGGCCCCTATTGTCTTAACGATATGCATTTGATTTATGTTAGCACTTGCAGACACAACAACAAATAACAACACAATTTTGAAGGTCAAGTTTGAGAGTATCAAGTATTGGTTATTTGAGCATAAACGGCCTTCATGACATCCATTACTACACAATTGCTCTTAGTTTCCTTTCCAAGTTTTGCATAATGTGGCATATAGGTTATCATACCTTGATGTTCAATGAATTTCTTAACAATTTCCCACTTTTCCTCTCCATTGAAAGAATGCAATTTGCCATCCATTTGTTGTACAAAGTTGTTTACTACACATGAACACCTCCTCCACATTCAAAGTCTTGAATTGGGTTGCAAATCAACATCAAATTTAGAATCAAGATTTGGGATTGGAAGATCATTTACAGAATTAAGTTGTATTTTTTTGAGTTTCAACCTTCTATGTCTTTGTTGTTGTTCCCGTTGTCTAGTTTGTAGCCTATATAAGAAGCAATTACATCCACAATGTAAAAAATTACATAACACATGCTGGGACATTTTTCAAATTGTTTGTTAGCACAAATTAACCACAATGATTTAGGTATGTAGCTTAAGAACTTTTACTAGTTGAACTATGTGTAGATTATTTTTCATAAACAGAAAGATGTAAGTATGAAATGGTAGGTAATGTAACAATCAAACATGAAGAAGTCATTTGGCTCTTTCTATATTTATTCTTAGATCAGATTTTGGATGATTAAGTTATGCATATACTAACAATGTGAATAATTCTACCCTTGCCAAGTTTTGTACATTTACTTGGCCTTTTAAGCTATTAAAGCCTCCTTTTTCCAAACTTTGTGTTCTTAATCAATCTTTATCCTTTTCGCTCTTAGCAAATACTTGTTCCTTTTGCTTCCCATTTGGACATAAACAACTATAAACCATTAGACCAAGTGATGCAATACATCCTAGAGAAGCCACCTAGGCATTCAAAAATAACGTTGTTAACATGTGAAACCATTGTATGTACTTCAATCTAGGCCAATCAATTCCCACATTGATGAAACAAGATAATGAACTTTGTTCAAGATGTAATTGCTTGAAAATGAAATATTTTCTACTATGACATTATAATATTAATAGTTGTGAAACTATTGTACCTTGTTATAAGTATATGAAGGTCTCCAGGTACACCTCTTTGCACAAAACATCCATTTCAACAGTTAAAGGTTTATGTTGTGATGCCACTAACCTTAGGATAGGGTACTCATGTGGATTAGATTCAAGATCTTTATTGTTGTATCCCCAAGATGATTAGAGCTAGAAATATAGGGAAGGATTAGAGCAATCCCTGGAAGATTGCATAATTTGAGTGACTATATAGATAATACATTGTGGATTCATACAAAAAGTAGTTTCAATAGTATCAACTCAAAAAAATCACATTTGTGGTTAGATAGTAAAGGCATGAATTTACATTTTTGAAATTGCATGAATTAAATGTTCTTACTCTGTTAATTTCCTACAATTTCTTGAAAATATGCTATTGGAAGGTTGAAATAAAACATTAAAATTCAAAGATCTCTTTTACCTTGTACATATTATGTGTCCAAAGTATGTTTGTCACCATACGTACCTTGGTTCATGATCTAAGTAAGTCAGTAGTTTGCACCTCCTTCACAAGAACCTTCTCACATAGGTTGTGAGCATTGAAACAATAGTGCAATCACTCCTTTGCCACACCACTTGGTTGGGATCTTTTATGCTCAACTTGCACCATTGGCAAATGCTAATTGTTTTCGAGCCTCTACTTCCCAAAAAAATGCAAGTCATTATCCCCTTCAATGTATTTCTCACAATCCCTTTTTATGTTATGGTTGCTTCCATCTGCACCAAAGAAACAATTTTCTAAATCCCTACAAGCTTTATACATGGGCAAAACCTCTAGACTTCCAATTATATCATTTTCCTTCTTGCTGTTAACACGCACATGTAGTCAAAATTCTAGCAAGATTACCCCAACCCATATGTAAGTAATTAGGACCTAAACCCATAGGACCTTAAGTACCCTTGCAGATTAGGTTTATAGTGCCAAAAGAAAAAAAAACAACCCAAGATATTTCAAAGTAGAAATGAACACTTACAAAAGATGAAGGTTAATGTAGGAATTTGCAAAAGCATGTGAAGAAGAAAACATCAAACAACACATGGAAATATGTTTGAAAAAAAGTTTTAGGACTTAGTAATACACGTATGTTCAAAATTAAGTTAAATGCAAAGTAGATATCACAAAAAGAACAAACTTGCAAAGCCTCAAGAAATGAGCTACAAAGTTTTAAAAACAACTACATAAACATATGGAAGACCTAATATTAAAATAGAACCAATGACCTAGAAGTTCTTTCAATGTCTTTGAGGTGTATAGGATGCAAGTTAACATACCACAAAAACTTCAATATTTAGTCCTTGTTTGAGAAATGGGAGACGAAATGAAATTTGTTGATGCATTACAAATGTTGTTGTGTTTGACCAACTTTGAAGACTATTTGTACCACAACCTAAGGATCCTAAGAGGAAGACTACATGCCTTATCAAAGTTCGTAGTGTGTTTTAGATGCAACTAGCCTCCATGGCGGTTCGTGGACATTAGGTCTGCAAATTATACACCTCACGTTTGAAGTTCACACTTGAAGAATAATCAAATTTTCCTTGAAGAATAAACAATTGTGCTCAAACTCAAGTAACAAGTCAGTTTGCTTGAGAGGCAAGCATGGTTGTGGTTGTCGTGAGACGCAAGAACAAAAATGGTCTATGCACAAAATAGGAAGACAAGAAGGCAACCTTTGTTTACATCTAGGTCATTTCAAAATGGGAAGTGAATTAGCAAAGGAAACCCTATTCACAATAAAATAGGATAGCATTGCAACTTAGAGTTTGTAGTTAACACATGCCCTAGTTGTAGGTACTAGATTTACTTGTTTACTTGCAAAATTGGCTGGCAAATAAAAATAGAGTTGCACCTTTGGAAGGAAAAATAATCTACCATCCTACCCTACATCAACATGGTTCTAGAACAATTGTTTCCATCTCATTTGGAGTAAAAAAAAGTATTTTTGAAATAATGGTAAATTTTTGTTATTAAAATTTGTTTAATTGCATCAAACAAGTTGCATAAAACATTAGTTGCAAGTGTGGGTGAAATTAACGATCAATAAATACTTCACCATCCATATACCATTGTATACCATCAATATATTACCATAAAAATCAACAATTTACATAGTGACACATGACAAATGAGAAAGGTTTGAAAATTTTAAATAAATAAATAAATAGTGGATCCTCATCGTTTATTTTAAATGGTTTTAGATTGTGACACATGACATAATATTGATATGCCACATGACATTTTTGAATTTTGGTCAAAATGAATTAAAATCAATATTTAGATAAGTAGGTGGGACTAGGTAAATAAGTGGGATTAAGTAAGCAGGGGATTAAATAGGTAGGTAAGTTGGTTTAGATAAGTAGGTAGGATTAGGTAAGTAGGTAGGTAGGTAGGTTACGGAAGTAGGTTATTTGTTTATTTTTTTTTCAGTTTAACCCTTAAAGTTAAAATTTTAAAAGGGTTATGCTCCTTTGATTGGTTCATCCCAATTGACATGTGTTTTTTTATGTGAAAGTGTAGGAAAAAACCTCCTAATTATATAGTTTTCAAAATGAAGGTAGAACACAAAACATATGAAATAAAAATTGAAGTTCCAACTAGAAAATTTATCTCATATCTTTTGTGCTCCTTTTTAATTTTATAAATTATATAACCAAATAAATAATTAACTAACTAACTAACTAACTAACTAACTAACTAATACTTATATTAATCAATTAACTATTTTTTAAAATTATAAATTCATAATTTATAAATAGAAAACAAATGAAAAAAAAACCTAACTAACGAAATTATTACTTATAAATTTTCATTAATGTTTTTTAAACTTAGAAATAACAAAAATATTAACCATAATAATTGATATCTAAGTAATAACTAACTAACTAGCTAATTGACTTATTAGCTATAAATTATTAAAGAATAGTTCATAATTCAATATAAATTATAATATAGTTACTTAAAAATATTAATGAATTAATTAACTTGAAAATAATATAATATTAAATAAATGATAAATAAATAACCAACTTATTAATTATCAAATTTCATTAATATTTTAAGATAATCAAATAAATAAAAAATATTAAACAATCAACAACTTATATATAAATAATAACCAACTAACATATTAATTATAAGTTATTAGATAATAATTTCATAAATAATAAAATATCAACTAATTATATAAATTATAGTATGAAGGAATGAATTAATACTATTATAATTATTAACTAGCCAATAATTGACTAATTAATGTGTTAGTTATAAATTATTGATTAATAGTTCATATAAAAACAAATAAATAACTAATATATTGAATAATTACGAAATATTAACTATAAATACTAAGTTTGAACTACGAATTATCAATTAATTAAAAATAAATGTAACTAATTAATCATCAATTAATGAATATGTAGGCAACTTAGGTTAAGTAGATAAATAATCTAGGCTAAATAGGTAGGTAAACATATAAATAGATAGGTTAGTAGGCTAGGCTAGGTATGTAAACAAACATATATAGGTAAGTAGGTAGTTAATTTGCTTAAATATAAACTAAATACAACTTTGTAAATACACCAATGAAAACATACCCCCATTATATATATCCTAATAGAATTTAGCAAAAGTACATAAACCTTTCAAAAGTTTACTAATGTATACAACTAAGGGCTATTTTGACTAAATTTGGTTCCATTTGCAATTAATGGGACATATGGGCTTGATCATGGATGAAAATAATTCTATAATGTAGGATGAAAAAATCATTAATTGCAAATGTAATTAACATAGTTACAATAATGGTCAAAGGTGCAAAATAATTGCAAAAATAATTAGAGCTAGTTGCAAATGACAATTAATTACCCATAGTTGCAAATGCATTAGTTGTATTTTGGGGGATTTCTTCTAGTGAATGACCTTCAGCAAATCAATTTCTTGATAAAAACTTAAACACAACATTTGTTGCACCTCTTTTTAAAGGAAGGGATCATGCAACAAGGGTTTCGACCAATGTTGGCTAGATTCTTTTATAATAACATTTTCAAAAAAAATTTAGAACCGCACATGTTATTAATATTTTTTAATTCCAAAAATAGAACCATTGATTATCAATTTCATATTCAAAGTAATAACCTTGGTTATCAATGTGCATTATCAAAACAAAAATTCTTTTCAACCATGCTACATTCTAGCCATTTGTGATAAATCTTGACATATTCACTAAAAAAGGTTAAACATGTGGTGATATAAATATGTCCTTAGAATCAAAAGGAATTTGATCCTCACTAATTTGTATATGGGCTATTTGATGGCACCTTTCAACGCCTACAACCAAATCAAAATCCAATAAACATGGTACATAATACAAAACCATTTAAATAGTGTAAGGCATAATTTCAATGAAAAATTCACACAAACTTGGGTTGCCCATAAACTTGATCAAACATGTTTTATGGTGAAAAGATGATGTTATTGGTAATGAAACATTCTTGTTAATTAATATATTTTTAAGTAGTTTTTTTTTCTTGAATGATTCAATAATTAATAAACCTTGATGAATGCACCTTGATGAATGCACCTTCCTTTCCCTCCTAAAAAAATGCCAAATGAGTGATTTCTATTATCAAATGCAATTGAAAATTGTGTCAATTTTCCCCTTGCAATTAAAACAACTAGTAAATTTATTGTTTGATAGGTTTATGCACAACCCAAAGCAATCAACACTTATAACACATATAGGGCAAATGTGTCAAACCCATATTTGGACGTCCATAAGTTGAAAAATGTAATCATTTTAATATATTTGTCCAAGGGATGAATAATGTGTTTTTCCATGGGTTTTTCCCACCATTAGAGGAACGACATCTTCTGCAAAACGCTTTCAATTTGGAAACACAACACAAGGGTTTTGCCACATAATTAGACACTTCAACTAGTGATTATGTGCAATAAGAATTGGTAGGTACCTTTTGGCATTATATAGAACTAGATATTGGAGGAATTATTTTTGTGTTGCATCTTCATCCTTGTAGGGATTAGTGCTTCCAAAATGTTTAGTGATCACATTATGGCTGAGACATGTTTGTTGTTTTGACCTTTCTTGACCTCTTCTTTTGTAAAAATCATGATTCTTGGAAATAATGTGTTTTTTTCATTGTTGTTGTTCCATGGTCCTTATAATAAATGAAACACCCTTTTTCTTTGGTGATGTTACTAACATTTTGTGTTTGTAAAACATAGTGACTCACCACACAACACATTGTTTGAGTGTTTGCAACATTTATTACACCATCATCATTAAGTAGAAAGAAGGGCCTTGGGAGAGAAAGTTTGTTGTTTGGGTTCCAATTTTTTTTACTTTGCCTTAGTTGTTGAAGTGATGAAACCCAAGCAATGTTTACAAGTTTATTTTATGGTGTTTTAAATTCCGACTAAAGCATTGACCACCAAGTTAGACTCACATTGCTTTTTAACTAAATCTTCCACCCCCATCCCAAAATTTTCATTATCAACTTCAATCAAAGGAAAACTTGGAGTTTTTTGAGAATTATGTTCATTTTCACACCTTGCCATTTGATGTGATCATAATCATGTTTCAAATGCCCACAAAACAACACAAATGTAAAAGAAAATAGTGCATGGATTCAATAATACCAAAACTAAAAAAAGAAATGTGTGAGTTGCATAAAATAACTATTGATTTAATGTGTGGAATTAAAGTTAAAAGGTTGTAGAAGGTTGTAAACGTTTTGTCAAACATTGACTGATTATCATTACATGTAACTTAATGCATGTAATTGAGTTCTAAATGTCATCTTTATGATCCAATGTCAAATGTTATATCTTTCAACAATTGCCAAATGTTATTTCTTTTAACAAATGCGATATTTGTTATGTCTCATTATAAGAAATCTTGTTCATACCAACCCATATGTGTTTGCAACTTGTGTTTTAATTAATCACTTTTGTGATTGTTGATGTGATTATCTTATTTAGCACCATGGTAAAAGTGACTTATAATCACATATTTGATTTCAAACTAGTTTAAAGTTCCAAATGCAATTATGACTTATGACTAAATTGTTGCTTTTCATGAAAATGAAATTGAAAATACACTCATATCATTCACAACTAGTGGCATCCAACAATAGATAAAAAATTAGTTTTTTTGGTGAATGGTAATGTGATTCATAAGTGAGTGAACCAAATTTGGCATTTTATGCAACTTGAATTACCACTATATATCATGTACATGTGCTAATGGCTAGTTAGTGCATGCAATATGTTATGTTAGATTTGCATTTTGTTTTCTTTGTTACTTATGTATTACATAGCCAAAGTGGCGATGATCCACAAGAAGATTTAAGGCAAGCTTGGCTACAAGCTAAATATGAAAATATATATTTTGAAACATCTTTTTATATTTTTGACATTCCACAAGAAATAATATCCACACTAACATTCTTGTGTGGGTTATCAGAACATTGATTTGGTGTTAAATGTAAACACAACCTACACAGTACACATAAAACACGAGAAAAATAGCTCTTTGTTTATCACATCGTTGACCATCCTTGTTAATTCCAATTGTGAATTTATATCATTCAAGCCAAAGGGAAGAGGACATCGTTGTTAAATTTCTAAGCAATTTTTTATTTGATAATAAGTAATAAACACAACGAGGTTGACCCGAATTACAATGAAGGGCTCATGGGTTTAAGGTTAAACAATAACCTACATGATAACCTATCTAGATGAAAAAATTCATTTCTATGTAAGTTATTAGATTAATTTTTTTCAATAGTTGGCAATTAAGGTTTTTCCCATGTATTATAATTTTATATATCATGCCACAAAGGACATTTATTAAAAAAATCAATAATCAATCCATATGTTATCAATAATTGGGTATTTTTTCAATAACCAATCAACATTGGTTTTGACCCCTCCTTTATTTCAACTTCATGAAGCAAAGGGCATTGGAGTTTGTGTCTTACACACCAAATATTTTTCTTCACAAAACCCCATGTATTGAGCCATGTTGTATTCCTTTTTTGATGCATGACTCAAAGGTTCATTGTAATTGACTAAGCATGGGATGCTGCACACAATTTCTCATAATTATGTGTTCAATCTAGTAGAAAGGCTGAAGAGAAACATGACCAACAAATGGTCATTGCAAGATGCATTTGTTGTTTCCCATGTCATAAAGAAATCAAGGATTGCATGCAACTACATATGCACAAATCCTTCAAGTTTTTCATTTTGTTAACGCAAGGGTACTTTGAGGTTACATTTTTGGATGAGGCTAGGGTTGTGGTGGCTCAAAAGCTACTAGCGATAATTGAGTGGAATCGGATGACAACTGGTTTCTCCAAATCAAATACAAACTTCAACACTATGGCCCAAGGAATGGAATGCCTTTTGATGCATACAATCAAGGTGCAATTCCCCAATATTTCTTGCCAACTAAACTTCTTCACACCAGATCTTACATGACTTTTTGGCTTTGCTTACTCCTTTGTTTTCATGATTGTCCCTCTTCTTTGTTTTGCACCCTTGAGCATAAACATAGCCATCATGCTGCTCTTTGGACTATGTTTGATTGGCTTTGCTTGATTTGAGTTGATTTCAAGCTTTCAAGCTTTCGACTTTTCTATGGCCTGTTGCCCAGCTGCTACCCAACAATCGTTGTAGTGGGTTTTCCCTCTTAAGTGAAGGAGCTGTTGCTCCCTCCTCTGTGGGAGTGTCTCATGTGTATAAAAAGCAAACAAAGAAAATAAATTGCGGGGGAAAAAAAAAAACACAAAAAAACTGACCCAGTAATTCAAAATCCAGTCCTAAATCCAATAAAACCTGACCTGAATCTTTCCTTTGTAGTTGCAAGTAGTTGCACAACATAATCTTCCATCTAAGTTTAGGGGCATTTTACAAGTGTGTAATTTGCCTCCAAACTGGCAGATTCAAATTATGACAGTCTATCGTCTTGGGGATGGGCAGGTCACATTGTCCTCATTCCCGTGCTCTCAAACAATGTGATGGAATTTCCCTAGGCAGATTGGGAACAAGAGTGGTCTGTGACTGCAGATTCTTTGTTTTGTAATGGTATGAATTGGCAGATTACGGCGTTCATCAACTGGCTCAGATGTCAGCATCCCATATTATGTATTGGAACAGCAGAGACCAGTGTTTGAAATTCTGCAAAAGTTTGATCTCAAACAATTAAAAGCGAACATTCTGTTGGAAATTCCCTGTTTTTTGGGGAGAAAATTATAATAATCAAAATTTCGACAAAAACATACATGTTTTGGGGGAAAGTTTTGCATTCAATTTGACACACTTTCTAGTCTTTGGGCAATTTTCCGAAAGTTTTTTACAGTTTTCCACTGACATAGAAAAACTGAATTAAAAAAAAAACCCTAGTCAAGACCTAGCCCATTCCAGCCAATTGTAAAGACTAAAAGACACATCCTCAGGGCTGACCACAATTGATAAGTTTAATGGATAGTAATTATTTTGATTTTGAGGATTCCATGTTAAATTTTAAAAAATTATCTATTTTCCTTTCCAGAATTTTATTCTCTGAATTTCTGTTTTGGGCTGAGAACTTCAATATTTTTTAAATATATAATAATATACTGTAGTACTGACCTCAAGAGGCAGCTACAGCACATGTCTGCTGAATAATAAATTAATTTTGAATATCACATTTCCAAAACAAAGAATATTCTCATAATCATCTACAAGATTCTTCATCCTCCTTTTTTGAAAAAAAGCTGGCTGTTTGAGAAAAGTAAAAAAATGAAAAATTCAGCATTTAAAAAATAAAATAAAATAATAATAATAAAAATAAATTTGGGCAGAAGCCATCCAAGGTGCTACAGCTGCCAAGGTACTCCTAAGGTGAGGATTTTTTGCTATATTTCATGTGTCTGGAGTCTGGAAGTCTGGAAGTTGGGATCCCAGAGTCGTTGATTAGTGAAATTTTGTACCCCAAAAGTGAGCTTGAAGCTGCCATCTGTTTACACTTAGCAGTGACATCTTGCTACAATAAATAAATGGGAGGGGCTTTCACTTCACTACTTGTCAATGCCTTCTTATGCCACATGGGAGCTGCTGCTGCCTTCCTGCAAATTAGAAGTTGCTTCAGACATTTAAGTGCTGCTTCCTGGCTGGGTTGTTGACTTACCTCACACACTCATTTCATTTCTCACACCATGTCCCTCACAACCTGTCATGCATGTCCCCTGCAGGCCGCCATTAGCCAAGCTCAAAAAATGGTGGTGAACAAAGTGAGAAAGAAAAATAACCTTGAAAATTTTTAGTCAATGAAGAAGTGAGACCCAGTATAAGTTTTTAAAAGCTCACATTTTCTCCCTTTGGAAGTGATGAATTTTTTTGCTTTTTTAAACAAAAAGTTCTTTAGTGACAACAAAAAACTAAAAAGGGCGCCTGACAAATATTTTCTTTCTTCTTTACTATGTACCTAATAAGTCCCTGCAAGATGAGACTCATGCCCAATGCAAGCAATATTAGTAGTTTTCCCCCCATGAAGCAAAGCTCTTTTCATGGAGTAGGAGCTTACATACGCAAATGTCTTAAAACTTGGAACTAGTGCTTTTGCTCCAATCTGTTCTGGGAGGTTAACAAAAGTCCACTGTTTGCATTGCACCCACACGGTGTTTGATGTCCACCATTTTAAACCCTTGAGGTCCAGCATCCCCAAAGGTCCAAAGATGGGCTCAAATTGCAAAATTCTCTGCAAGCCTGGTAGCTTCTCTTGCTGCATCATCACAGGCAAGCACTAAACAAGAGCAACAGATTAAATGTGGCTTGGTGCTTTTGTAAGACAAGTGGCCAACTTGAAAGTACTTTGTCAACTTTTTTTTTCTTTTATTGTCCATAGAATATGACAAAGATTTTAATTATCACTAGTACCTCACATTTTCAAAGTAAAGATGCATGATGCAATCAGGTTGACAATTGGGTTTATGGGTTTAGGGTCTTGGGTCCAAATCTTTTTCTTGACCCCACTTTCCGTATTTGGAGAAAAGGATGGTGTTGAGACTTGGCCACACTTTCCAAGACAAGTCCCTCAAAGAATCAAGCCTATGCTTTCCATGTGGGGAACTTGGTTTTTGGGGAAGGATTGATCCTTGTGCAATTTGGCCCCACTTGCTTGGCCAAGTTGCGTAGAGAGGAAAATTAAGTTGAGGCACTTGTTGTTTTCCTTACAAAATTTGCAAATGGGCCCAAAGTTCCCCAGGGAACATGTTTGCCCCAGGCAGCAAGGGAACATAGAGAATCCATGTTTTCCTAGGGTAATTTGGGCACATTCAGGCCATTTGACTATGGAATTTCGGCCCATTGTTGATGGAGAATCAAGTTTCCCTGTGAACTTGAGCCCATTTGTCATGGGAAACCATTTTTTCCAAAGAGCTTCACTCATTTACCTCAAGGAACCATGTGAAATTTTGAAAAAAGAGATAGGGCATTTTGAAATTTTCATGTTCGACATTGGTGGCTGGCATGGCTACTTTTGTGTCAAAGATTGAGCTCCATTTAATTCATCAATCCTATTTAGTGCTTGCCCATTTTGGGATCTCAACAGGAAGATTTTGTTTGGAAATTGTACAAAGACATTGAACATTTATCAAGATACATCCGCAGTTAAATTAGACAAGTAAAGCTGAAAATCCCAATTTTGACAAACATTTCATATGACACTAATGACAAATAATTTGAAGGTTGACTTGGTTTGGAAACACCCCCAATTTACCTTTGCATGCTAAAAGTTAGAATGCCCCTTCCTCTTGCATTACATCTCATTGCTTGGATTAATCACCAAGCTTATTAGCCTTTATAAAATGCAACTGAAACTGGTTTTAATTTTGCCCCAAAAATGAGTTATTTGAAAAATGCCAAACCATATGCATTTTATTTTTTCAGCAAATCATATCAAAACTCCTTGCTTGATATTTTTGCCATTTTTCTAGTAAGGAATTGCATGGTACCAAATTTGATTACATTCAACAGTAATCCAACAACTCATGGACATGTTGCAAGTGATTGTGGGTTTAATTTACCATTAAGCCATTGCTAGAAATTATAGTGTGGGTCATTATGTAAATTGGTCATTGAAAATAAAATACAAGTACTTAGCCATCAAACTTGGGGAAATATTGGGCAAGTGTGTTATCACTTATCACCCCTGCAGGAGGGTCCACCTATTGAAGGAGGTAATAGCCCATGAAGTGATAGACTTCCAATCACTGTTAATGGAAAACTTTGTGTCATTTTATACATTATTGATTTTAGAAAGTGTCATGAAATCTTAAAATTTGAAAATTGAAGTGATCCATAGACATTGACAAGCATCAAGCCAATAAGTGGCTCAAATGGTGTGGACTCATAAGTGATTAAGAGCAAGTTATTAAGAGCTTAATGCACCAGAAGTACTAGATGCTAGATTTTCATATTCTAAATCGAATCAGCCATGACCCATGACCATCCTCATTTCATAAATACACATGAAAAATTTCTTGAGGAGAAAAAGGCTCCATGTGCAATGTTGTGTGCATGAATTGCCGACTAGCGGCTCAGTTATCCTACAAAATGTATGCCATTGTTTGGTACTAGATATAGCTCTTGGGTGAATGGAAACTTGGCATTTGGAGAGCTTCTAGACTGCATAGCAAACATAATTGGGAACTTTCAGAACATTAGAAACACATAAACATCACTTTGCTACCAACTCAAAAAGCTACTAGTACTAGTTTCAACCAATTTCTGGTGCTTTACATCGTGGCGCTCAAGGAGTGGGGTGTTCTAGACATAAGCACCCCCTCAGCACCATCTTGGGCAGGTAATTATTTTGGGAACACCCCACTCTTCAGGTGGTACTCTACTCTTAGGGCCATTTTAGATGAGGGTCCAGGGCCCAGGGTCCGATGAAATAGAGCAATCCTATTGGCAGTGAAGGAGGATAGCTTACTTAGGTCTTTGCAGTGACAATAGAAGCATCTAACCAATACATCATGGCTTGGCTTATCTCATTCATTATAATCCTTGAAAAAAGGATTTGTCAGGGATGAGATAAGCCAAGCTATGATGTATTGGTAGATGCTTCCACCATTATCACTACAAAGACCTGAGTAAGCTATCCTCCTTCACTGTCCACTTACAATCCACTCATGTGAGATGTCTTGTGGGACCCAATAAAAATTTCAAAAATTGAAATCAAAGTGATTTTGGAGGGTTTCAATTGGAATCACCAGAAGCAAGAGAAAAAAAAGAGTAAAAATTGCCAGATTTCTATATTTGGTTTTTTTGCTTGTAGCCATAAATATAAAAGGTTGATTAACAATTTTGTACTTCATATTTGGTGTATAGCCAGATTTGGGTAAATCTTCCTAAGGATGATCGCCATCTTTTGTGCATCTCCATATGAATGATTGCAATTTAGACAACATCAAAAAAATCGTCAACATGACACTGTTGTTAGCACTACAACAACCCATGCATGTCTTCTTCCTTCAAGATTGGCTTCTGGGGATTATTATAAGCATTGTGGGAAGGCTCCAAAATGATGGGGTTCTTTCAACAAAGCTGAAACAATGGTGGGAAAAGTAAAGGTACAGTCCCCACACCGCTGGGAGAGCCACAATAAAAGTTATTCCAAGCTTCACCACGCATGCGTCCATTTGCATTTTGTCACCAGCTTGAGTTTTATTGAAAAGATGTTTTGTGCAACCTGGTTACAAAAGCAAAAGAAAAAAGAGACATGCGTGGAATGTTTGCCTTCCTCAATTTTCCACTACATTCGGAAAAGTTTTTAAAAATATAACACAGAGACTAGTGCATTTTCTCTTTTCTTGCTTTTCCACAAAGAACAACTTTCTAATTTACTCTCCTCTTTATCCCTTTTTCTCTTATTGTCATCTTTCTTTTGTTTGGAGTGGTTATGGTACATTTTCAACAAGGAATCTCATTTGACCACCATGTTAGTTGTTAGTAACATGCCAAAGCCTAATTGAGGATGAAAAACTAAGTTTATGTCCACTGGTGGAGTTGCTTACCAATCCCATTGAAAATGCAAACTGTTATGATAATTTCTAGCATGTTTGCTATTTCTATGTTTGCAACTAGTGGGAAGATGGAAATGAGCCAAGGGTTTTCTATATGCAGGCAATTCAAAAGTATGGCTGCTTTTCTTTTCCCCTTTTTGCCCAATTGAAAGATTAAGAACATGTGTCTGGTTTAGCCCAGAAGCATGTTGGTGATGCCAAGACACATTTGGGCTCGAGATCATTTACATTTGGGGCTTGTGATTATGCAGATTTTGGACATGTTATGGACACATCCTTTAGCAAGTTGAGTACCTAATTAGTGGCTCTTTGCGGTTGGCAATTTGAAGCAGGAATTTAATCTTAATTCAAAGTGCCACTAAAGAGACCTATTCCACTCATTCTCACATCTGGTTCAACATTTGCTTGCAGTTGGTGATTGAGCTAGGTCGTTTGTTTTTTCTTTTTCATCCCTTGTTTATTGCATTCTCTTGCAATAAAATAAAATATAGAGCTATTACAGACTCTACATACACATGCATATGTATGTTCATACATACGTACATACATACATACATACATACATTCTTCACCTTCTTTCTTTTTCAAAATCTTTTCTTGAGTAATAAATCTTCTTCACTTTGTGTTCCTATCATAGAATGAGAACAACTACCTGGTGGAACAAATTAGTTTACCTTAACTTTGAACTGACATCAGTCAAACACTGCAATAGAATACTGCGGCACTCATACCCACAAAGTTTGTAAGGGGTTTTAGTGTTGTGCCAAGTACGGAAGGGCTCCCCTCTCAAACTCAGTTTAATCACACTTTGAAATCGCATCATTCATCCAGCCTGATGTGAGATGAAGAAGAAGTTCTATTACATCAGTGATAGTATTCTGATCATGTCATGTGGAGCCCAGATTTGACAACAGCTGTAGAGAAGTTTAAAGGCAGATGTGCACCCTCGTCTTTGATCTTAGTTGCTCCAATGCAATGTTTGGTTGGAGTTTAGACGTGTCTAAGACACCCCCATTGGAGGACCTTTTGGGTTCCAAAAGGGGCAAAAAGGAGCCAAAGTAAATCTCTTCTTTATCTTCCCCTCTTTTGGTTGCCGAGACTAGGGATCCACTCACAACTAGTTGCTTCTCAAACTTGTGCAGTCTTACATACATGCGAGCATGTGGTTGGTTCTTGTGGCAGTTTGGCATTGAAATATGGCTTGGAAATTGCCTTCAAAACATCTCTTGAAAAGCAGCCTTTACTGGTGTTTTCTTCACATGACACTTGTCAAAATTATTGGTTTACGTGCAATTTACTCAACACTTTATTTCATACCGATAGAATCAGAAATATCAATGAGGGTTATAAACAAGGGATTTTTATTTATTTTTTCAATTTTGTGAGGTAGGAGGACTAGCCATCATGCCTTGGGTGAATCAGCACCCACATGGGTACTACCATGGTAAAAACTAAAAACCCCAAATCTCATCTAAATTTCTTCTAAATATTATAAATATCCCAAGCTAAGATTAAATCAGAGTCTCCAAGTGCAAAAAAAGCAATGGAGAATAAGAAGAAAATTCACCAAAAAAAAACCAAAGGAGAATGAGAAATTAATAGAAAACATCAATTTCACTAACATTATAACCGACATTTTCTCTAAGGTACCCCTCCAAACACACTAGGAATTTTTTCTGAGTGCTTTCAGAGCATCATATAACATGTCAAAATGATGAAAATCCACAATTTTTGTTTATCATATTGTATTTTGTAATGAAGATTTGGACATTTGTACTTGTTTGGAGAAAGAATTTGGCAACTGCTGAGTTACATTGCCACCATGATCACAGCAGCTGTAAACCAACGATAAAAGATGTTGCACCGTCCAAGATATCATGGTAAATTTGTCATCCACAATTGTGTGAACAACCTAAGGTCTTTTCGTGTGCTTGAAGGAAAAACTAGGGCAACCATAAACATACACTATGGTCAGAAAGTTGGACACACTGGCTAATTGGATTGCTCTGTTCCATTGTTCAGATCTTAAGAAACCGACATGGGTGTAGAACTACACATCACTCATGGGACTCTTTAATATTTAACCAGAGTATGTGTCAACTCTTCCATTCTTTTCACATCTCAAAAACTCTCAAAGTTAAGCTTTTAATGTCTAGAGAATTCTTTTTTTCTTACTTTGGAGGGGGGGGGGGGGGGGGATTTTTGTTTGAAGTGTCGTAGGTCCAGAGAATTTTTTAGCAAATTTGGGTGTATTTAAAATTTTTAAAAAAATA
>Ga0116229_10001678_pt1 | contig 35115 bp, 30 predicted proteins | sample S1TSphgellanicum_3_FD_87313 | JGI IMG/M metagenome (GOLD analysis project Ga0116229, IMG submission 87313) | Host-associated microbial communities from peat moss isolated from Minnesota, USA - S1T2_Fc - Sphagnum magellanicum MG | ecosystem: Host-associated > Plants > Peat moss > Unclassified...
AGAAGCTGGTTACAATGGGTCATGATTCAACTCACATACCACATTAACGAGAAGCTGGTTACAATGGGTCATGATTCAACTCACATACCACATTAACGAGAAGCTGGTTACAATGGGTTATGATTCAACTCCTCTCTCCCACTCAAGTTGCTCTTTCATTTCAACAAAAGTGTCATTGGATTTGGCTCAAGTGAATTCCCCTTCTAATGCACCTTCGAAGTTTCTTGGAAGGTTTGGTGTATTTGAGAATGCTGAGTTGAGTACTTAGTGCGTACAATTATTTCGTATACTGAACTTTTGTACGTATCTTATGGTGTATTATACAGAATGTGTACGTAGAGGATGGGAGGCGATGGATGGTTACGTCTCTCGTCTTCCATTTCTCTCTCTCTCTCTCTCTCTTCTCAGACACACACGAAGCCTGGCTCTCTTCTGTCTTGAACTGTGTTGCTCTCTCTCTCTCTCTCTCTCTCTCTTTCTCTTTGGTGGTGGTGCTTATCTTGGGTTGTTGTATGTTGGGTTGTTGTGTGTTTGTGAGATCTGGTACAAACATGGAGAGGTAAAAGCTTGTGAGGTCCCACATTCCATCCCAGGAAGCAATTGGGTCACCTTCCAATCTGCTCCTCAATCTCCCAAAACCACTGCTTTGCTTCAATCCAACAAGAGTTAGTCGCAGAAACACAGAGACAAGCAGCTTTTGAGAAGCGGAAGAGACAAGAGAGGCAAGAGATAGGCCACTAGAAGAGAGACAGAGGCAGAAGGAGAGTAATAGAAGAGATATAGAGACCCATCCACACACATACACAAACTGAGCAGGTATGAGAGGTTGTGTGGGTGCGGCAGGAGTCGGGAGTCAAGCAGGGAATGGCTACCTCAGGTGCGTGGAGCCCTAAATCTCGCTCTTTCTCTTCATTTCTCCACTGTTTTTTTATGTCAAGAGCAGACCATAGTTTGCTCCTCGACATGTGGGTTGTTTCGAGAACCAGTTTTCTTTCTAAATTTTTCGCAGTCCCTGAAAGTTGGGGGTGGGACAGATTCTGGACATACATTGGAAATTGGGAAGTTTAGAGAAAGGGGATTTGCTAGGGTAGAAGAAGCTGTCGTCATGTGGATTCAAGAAGCCCTATGTCTATGCAGATTCTGCTCTTGCGTATGACCCACTTGTGATCTGGATATGCATCTGGATGGGCAACAAGAAGGGCATATGTGGGTCCATCCTGTTGCACTTAGGGACCCACATCTGCCCTTCACGTCGGTTGCATACCTATCCAGGGTCTCTACAGAAGTGTATCTGAAAGCAACCAGAGTGGGTTGTGTTGAGCATCTAGTGTGTTGAGTTTGTCCCTCTTCTCCAATGTGTGAAGAGATTTATTGCAGTAGACAAGCTCTATTTGTGATTTGCATGATTTGAGATTTTTGTTTGGTAACTGTTGACCCGCTTTTACATCTTTCTTGTTCTGCATTTGTGGGTGTGAACAATCCTGTGGCCTCTCCTTTGAGTCTATGCCAAGCCACCTGGCCCCTTTGTAGTAGGCTTGCTGATTTGTTACCTAAGACAGTGGTCTGTTGCAATTGTGGCAGGTGATGCACCTGTTGTGGGAAAGAGTTTTTCTTTCAGATAAGGAGCATAAAACCATGAGTGAATTGTTGTGTTCAGTCTAGGCTGAACTTGCGGTGGAAAAGGAGTTAGATTAGATTGGATTATTACCGGCTGCAATAGACAGTGAGGAGAAGAGAAAAATGGGGCGACTATATTTGATACAGCTAGATGGGCCAATCTACAGTTGTAAGCATTGCCATAGCCATTTAGCCAACTGTGATGAGCTACTGTCAAAGGTGATGCCTCTGCTGCTTTTCTTTCCTTTCGGCCTTCCTTCTGTGACTATTCTCATTCTCTTCTGGTTTTCTTGGTTTGTCTCTGAAACATGGGTTGATGGGTTTTGTGGGGTTGGACTGCCAAACAGCAAGCATGCTTCATGTTTTCTTGATTCTGAAACTTTCCTGAAACTGTAGAAGAATGAAAGTGACCACTAGAATGGGTAAAAGCTGTCTTTAATATTAACTGCTTTTGACCATGAATCGCTGGTCTACAGTCTACGGCAGAAGCATCTCCTTTGCTGGAGCTCAGGAGGAGGGAACTGTATCCTCACACTGTCAGTCACCTGGCTGGGCTCCAGCATTGGAAGCAAAACTTGCAGAGTAGTTGTTTGCAGTTGATAAATTGTAGCAGAGGATCTATGCAGCTTTGAAGTTTGTATCAGCAGATTTTACACTGAAGGCAGGCAATCAGCAATTGCTCAGTGTTCATGTGGACTCCAATTTATAGGATGTCTGGAATGAAGGATTATGTGCACTTGCATGCCTCTTGTGTTTGTTGTTATTGTCAGTCCCCCCACTCCTTTCAAGCTGCCTCTGTCTCTGTGTTGTTGTCAGAATGTCTGCCCCTCCTCCGTGTCCAGTAGGGTGGCATAGTAGTCAACAAGTTGGTTTCTATCTTAGCCCAGTTTCCAACAGTGCACAAGTGTCACCAAGCACTCACTTTGTGCAAGTTTGTCGTGGTTTTTCTTTATGTTTCCTCTTGTTGCGTGCCAGTCTTCCCTTGTTTTGACTCCTGAGTTGGTCAAGTTGGAAATCTTTTGGACTTGGTGTGACTTTTCCAAACTCTTGTTTTTAAGAGCTGAAGGAAGCGTCTAGTCCTATGTGCTCTCTGTGAATCATTCCTTGACGTTTGCAATAATATTCACACAAGACCATGTGCAGAATCTTCAATCACATATCTGTAAACTTGGACGCTGCCACACATATTTGCGTTATGGTTTTTGTAATATCATTCTGGAATCCTGTCCAAGGCTTTTCACAAGGCTACATGAGGTTTACTCGGGATGTGCTATTGTGAAGTTTGAGGTGATAGTGTGAGGTGGAAATACTGGTCATGATTTTTATTTTTATTTTTCCATCAATGTGTGTCTGATTTAGCCCTCTCGTTTCTTTTCCTTCTCTTGTTCAGTCTTTCCACTGCCGACACGGGAAGGCTTACCTTTTCAACAATGTGTAAGCACTCTCATGATATTCCCCAATTTTTTTTGTATCTTTTTCCATACTCGTGTGATTGTCGAACATAATTGACATTTGAAATTGGCTGACATTATGTGATAAAAGAAAAATGTTGAAGTTGTGCATTACCCAGTGCCAGAACATTCTTGATGGGTTGATGCCAATCACCTTTTTGCAGTATTGCTCTTTTGGAAGAAGGTTGGAGCCTGGCATAGGCATTGACTTACCCATACAAATGGGAGTTGTATTGAATTGCAGGGTGAATGTATCAGTGGGGCCTCAAGAGGATCGGATGATGACCAGTGGCAGGCACACTGTGGCTGACATCTACTGCAATTGCTGCCAGCAGCTTGTTGGCTGGAAATATGTATTGTTCACTTACACCCATCAGCTTTTGGATGCCAGTATCATGTGATTAGGCCATCCCAGAAGCTGTTTAACCCAATTTATTGACTTTGGCAGGAATCAGCCTATGAAAAGAGCCAGAAGTACAAGGAGGGAAAATTCATTCTTGAGCGGTAAGCCTATCACGTTCATTCCAGTTACAAGCTCAGAACTGAGGGAATTGTGAGGGGACTCACCATCAAGTAGTGTTTATAAGTCATGCTGAGGATTTTAGGAAGTGCTTCCATGATCTTCCAGGTCATGCATGAGCCAGGGATTCATTCAGCACATAGAAAGTTGTCATTCATACTTCCCAGTTTCCAAAAACCTTCAAACAATCTCAAAGAACACCTGAGTGTTGCATCCCTGTTTTGGCAGTTGCTGACCTGAAAATGTTTGTGGGCACAGAGCAAAGATGATTGATGGCCATGGTAGTGACTTCTACTCAGACACGCACCAGGTTGTCAGTGATGCCGAGGACGAATAACCAGCAGGAGCATCCCTGCATCTCATACTCATTCAACAAAAAATGCACATCTGTTGACCACGGGTATTGCATGGTATCTCAGTCCAATCAACTGTCAGTGTGAGTCATCAAGCTCTTACCTTTTTTGTATAGTCCAATAAATTCAGTAACACACCAGATCTGTAAACAGTGCAACTATCGCAAATTGATCTGTTTACAGCTCCTGTGTCATTAGGCTTGTACAAACGTAGGATCATGCAGCACCTTCAGCTTCAGGGAGAACAATCGACCCAAGGTTTATTTTTTGTATGTAAATGTTTCAATAAGATATTTGTCTTCATTTGATTATGGCAAAAATAAAAGAGTAGGGCAAGAGGAACTCCTGATTGACATATAGCTGTTTTTGGCCATGAAGATCACTGCAAATTAGCAGGATGGAAAGTCTATTGTTCAACCAAACAAGCTGCCCTTGATCAATTAGAAATTCATTTTGTTTTGTGTCAAGGATCTCACATTGTCACAAATAGTGGATTAAATTCTAGGAACCTGATCAAACAGTCAAGCTAAAAAATTTCACACCCATCATGCTTTGTTCATTTCTTCATTTCTACCATTGGACTAAGTTCTCAAAGCCAACTTGACCCTTAATGCCATGCATATGATGGGTCAATGCCATAACATTAAAATATTATTTTTTGATGGAATCCACAGAGTACAATCCCAGAAAACCCTAAACAGCTCCTCCTCCTTTCTCTCCTTCTCCATTTCATTTCTTTCACTTTCCTTGTTGAGTTTGTGTGCTTGTGTTTTGAGGCATGGAGGAAGTTTCAAAAAAATTCCTTGGGATGTAGAGGATCTTGGAGTGTTAAACAAAAGGTTATGTCAAATGGAGGTTCTTATGCATTTCAGCCTTTCAACTCACCGCTTCAAATGCTTGTAACTGTGAAAGTTAATATGCCAATCTTGACCTTAGATTCTATTTTTCCAAACGGAGAAGGGTTGAAGAATGTAGAGAAACTTATATTGAAAAGGAAGTCAATTATTGAGGAAGTTTTCATTTTTCAAGACACCCAAGAGGAGGATGTAGCACCATTCACACCCAAAATGAAACAACCTTGAAAGAAGCTAGCATCAAAGAAGATGGTGAAGGCCAAAGAAGGCAAAGAGCATCGAGATGAAGAGAGCAAGAAAAATTGAAAGGCTTGCAATGTGGAGGCACTAATTGCTTTCCATAAGATGGCGGTGGAATTTGCCCAAAATGCCAAAAAACATGTAAGATTTCAGTCCTTACAATGTCTTTTAGCTCATATTGTTCACTTGGAATTTTTGCAAGGAAAATCAAATTTTCAAATTCAGATTTGGAATTTTTAGAAGTAAAAGAAAAAAATTAGACACGAATTAAGGCCCTTAAAAAGGCTTGCCATTTGCCTTTGCCCCCTTTCTTCCCCCGCCCCTTTTCCCTTCAACATTTTTTCCATAATTTCACACCAAGGGTTTGAACTCACATCTCTTGGAGCAAGGAAAAGGAATTGAACTTTTTTTGGGTTAATTTTTTTTTTTTTTTAAACATTGGCAAAAGCTTAAGAAAACCAAATAAACCACCACAAAGTACAAAGGGGCCAATAATGAATACCTTGAAAAAATGTAAGGGGAAAAATAACACACCTTCTAATCACATCCAACATAATCAATGTTGTTTGTTGTAACTATACATAATCTCCCAGCTTGAATCTTCAAATTGGAAACTAATAACCACCTTCTCAAATAGTGGCATAATGTAATGTATATCAATGTTGAACAATTTCCACATTCTCTATAGCCATTGGCATTACATGTTGGAACAAAACTACTTGCTATTCACATGCATAAAGCCACATGTTTAGATCACCCAAATTTATTATTGTTATCACTTAGTGTCGAATTGAAGCTAGTAGCTTGAGCTTACAACCAAATAATAAAATTATGGTGAAAAGGATGCACAAGAAATTTATTGATTAAACCAAGGTAATTACAAGTCCCTTGATCTCTAGTATGGCCCTTTTGAAACCCATACTTTCACAAATTTCATTTCATTATTTACACCATTTGTTTAACTAACTTATTTTCTTCATGATGGACTCATAAAGTTGTGCAACAATCAATCAATGTTTTCTCACACAACTCTTAGAAATCCTCATGGAATTTTATACTTGGGTTGTTGAAGATTTCAACTAAAATGGGAAACCTATTGAACACCTTGTCCAAGAATGCATAAATAGCACCATCACTATTGTGATCTGGCATGGCACCAACTCTAGCCATTTCAAAAAGTGTTGAATCAAAACCAAAACATATCAATTTATGTTGGATTGTCAAACTTAGCGAGCTAGCAAAATCCAAATTCCACCGATACCCAAAACCCTATGATGGGCAATGGTTGTAAATGAAATGTTGTTGCATTGAATATGCCCAAATATGGTCACACGATATACATTATAAAAAAAACTATCAAACCTACAATTGCATCCCTCACCATCAATATTGTGTTTGTAACAAATTGTAGGTCAAATAGACCCCAATTTGACCCATCTCCTTGTGAGCATGTCATACAAGGCCTTCATGTTGTTCTAATTAAGTTATTACTCTTGTTCATCCATTTATCCACACCCATAGGAAGGAATTATTATTCAATATAATAATATTTTAAATTAAAATCAACATAATAAATTTACAACAATCAAATATAAAATCATAAAACAATTAAATTTCAACTTAAACTGTTTTGCAATATTTTAATGCACACCTTTTAATCAAAATTAAAAACATATTCAATTCAACATTAAAAATAAATATTCATCAAAGTTGACATGTCTACATCATTTTTTATGTTTATAAAATTAGTTAAACTTAATAAATTCATTTTAAACATCAAATTCCTTGATGTTTCGTGAGAAATGATATCTAGCAATATTTTAATATCACTTCCACACATGACTTGGGGGTGGATGTTTTATTTTGCTTTTTCTTATCACCCTTTCCTTGAAATGGGTGAATAAAATTCCTTTTAATTATGTTTTTTTCTTTTGGAATCAATAAAATATATTCCCCCCTTCAACTTTGGTCCTTTTTAGAATTAATGGAGATTGAAATGATCAAACATTTCTATTAAAAAATTGAGCGTTTAAATTGTTATGGTTATTGCTTGACCAAGGTATCCCAAATATTGGTTGTTGATTAAGCAAACATTCCCAAATCTAGACATCCTTAATAAAAATTTAGATTGGTGAGATGTTTTGGTTCAAGGATGACCTAAGCTTTGTCAACAACAAAAACACACCTAGACAACACCAAGAATAATGAAAGATGAGGAACAACAAAAAGATGAGAATTTAACAAAGAACAATAGAATGCCAACACACAATTAAGTAAGGGTGTTAAAAAAATGCATGCTAAAAACACCAAGGGCATTAGGTTAAACATGACTTTTTCTTTAACGGCAACATGGGGTACCAAGAGGTTGAGGGTCGAGGACCTTGGATACAATGTTGAATGACACCAAGGGCACTAAGAAATACATAGGGGACATTGCAAGCTCTAGGGAAAGAAATATTGTATGCTTTATATTTTTTGAACTAGGCATTGTTGGGAAGATTGGTAGGAAGAACAATGGAGGATGTTGGAAAGGCCATCAAGGGCACCAAAAATGGAAGTAACCAACATGGGTCCCCATAAATGGAAGTGGAAATGATTTCATGGACTATCTATATGATCCTAAATTATCAATGTATGGCAACTAATTATTTTTAAAAATAATCTATTGAAGTAACTTTTAAATAATATTAATATTTTGATCTTTTGTCAATTGATTGCCATTGGTAGTATGAAGCAACTCAAGAAACCCAAGTCTATGAGAAATGCATTAAAACTTATTACAAATTCATTAGTCTACGCCATTGAACAACAAAATAATTGCATGATACATTTTAAAACACTATTTTAACACATTTTTCATGGTATATAAAAACAGATTTCCAATACTATGACATGGGCTTGCACTCTTCAAGCCATGAGAAAACTATGACAAATCCATGAGAAAAGCCATGTTAAATGGCCAAATTGTAGTAGTGATTACCCATAGATGTACATGTGATCGATGCAGCAAACATTTGAATTTGATTTGACTTCATGAATTAGTGGCATTTGGAATTCGCATTTGATTGCTTTCACAATCTAATTTGATTGACAACAAACAATCCATCAGCTCCTTGAGCCGTTCGTTTTACAAGTGCCTATGATAATCTGCTGAGATTCAAACTCAGCTAGAGAATCAATGATGAAATCAAAACTTGATGCTGCAAATATTAGAGCATGCACCACAATTGACATTGTTGCTGAATTGCAGATTCAAAGGGACCACACTATCCATCTATGTATCCTTTTTGTGAAAAATGCTCTTACGAGGTGCATTCTGGAATTGAAGTTGGATTGAGCCATGTGTATACAAGCTCAGTAAAAGCTGAGAATTATGACACCACCCGCTTCTGAAAATCTAAAGGAAAGCTCTCAATAGGTGTGTGCATCCATCCCACAATTAGGCCTAACTATAATAGGAGATGGTCATGAACACTAATGTCCAGTGGTGTGCTGTCCAATAGATCACATTCCTGCAATTCTACAGCCCAACTTTCACTTTTTTTTCAGGTTTAAGAATTGAAGTAGTTTCACCAAGTCCCTGCATTGAATCACATCTTGTCCTGAAAAACAGAGATCTGAGCAGATATGTACAAAAATAAGTCTTCTGGGATATATAATCAGGTGAAGCCCAATTTGCGTGCTTTGCCAGATCCCATGCATTCTGGGTCATGAATGGACAACATTTGTACCGCACTGTTTGCTAGCAAGTTTAAGCTCATGATATCTTAGGACAATTACACACCTCAATTCAATCTGCGCAATGAAGCAAGCCCGTCCACCCAACAATCAGAATTAGAATTTCAGAAACTAGATCTCAACCAACAAAAAACAAACCATCAAAAGTTTGTGTCACAAGTAGCAATCCAACAACACAAAGGGAATTCAAAAGACCAAATTGGGGTAAGGTGCAAACACAACATACATGAATGCTGGGACTTTTGAACCCAAAAGTGTGAACGCAAGTGTCCATTCGCCCTGTGAGGTACAATGGGAATTGATCATTAGTAGCATCTTCGAGTAGATCAGCACCAGTGGGTCGAACAAGGCTGACCTTGTCCATGATCAGAAGCGTTGGAACTGACACATTGCTGTGCGCTTCTTGCCCAAAAGCTGGCACCAAAGTGTGACCAACTGCCACATCTTGGTAAGTGGCATTCACAACCATGGCTGAATAGGTGACACGGAACTGGTTTGTATTCACAGCAGAGAACACGAGCGTTGAGTTCATGGACAACAGTGCAGATGATGAATTCAAAGTCTTTCCCGATTGTGCCATTTGTTTCACCTGTGGGTAGGTTATATTTCAGTCACAAATCCACCAAATTTCCACCGTTCTAGGTATCTTACAGTTTAAATCCTGACATGACAAAATGAATCCCAGTCTTTTTGTGATGACAAGAACCCAAAAGACAAAATGTCATGACCCACACAAGACTAGTACAAAAAAGAAGAGTTACATTTGGATTTTCAAACGGTGATTGACAGACATGTTTTACCAGGAGATTCACTTGACAGCACACATCTTGCTTACAAAAATGAAATGCTCATCAAAATTTTCCTGCTGCTCAGTAAATTTCCAAAATGCTCATCAACTGATTCTTCTAAGTCCTGATGATGCATTCTAATTTCCTTTCTGCACCAGAAGAAAAATCATGCAGATCAACAATTGTTGCATGCAATACACATTTATGATTTGTGTGAAGTTCCATAGTTGTAAGAATTGTTAACAAAATACTGATTCTCAAATTTTGCAAAAACCATTTTTTTTTTCCCCTTTTGTGCATCCACCTTGCAACACATCCAAAACTAGGGTAGAGGAGGGAGGGAGGGAAGGAGGGAGGGAAACAAAAAAGATTGAAACAACAACATACAGTGAGAGATGTGATGTTGAGAGCTTGGAGGGAGAACTCAGGAGAGTGAGGTCGGAACACAAGCCAGAGCACTACTCCTATGCAGGTGAACAGAAGCAGAAGCATAAGAAAGCCACCCATGAGACAACAGCAGCTCCACATCCACTGTTCTGATCTCTTCCTGGCTGTTGATGATGATCCTGGCATGCTGCTCCCTACTAGTCCTTCCAACCTCCCCCCCCCATTCTTCAAGGTTGTTAAGCCAGTGTCGCTAGTATAGCGTGACAAACTCCATGCTCTCTCACTTGAGCTTCTTCCATCCCTTGATCCTTTCCAATCACCCATGAGAAAAGCTCTAGCAACCCAATGACCCACCCCACCCAATCTCTCTCTCTCTCTCTCTCTCTCAAATCCTTCTTCCTCCCTTACAACAACAACAACAACAACAAAACAATATCTTCCTCATTTCTTGTGCTTTCTTTGATCTCTACCTATATTATTATCCATCTCTTTCCTTTTTCTCTTTTCCCCACTTCTTCTTCTTCTTCTACCAAGTCTTCACCTTTCTGTTTCCCCTCCTCTCACTGAGCTGAGCTAAACTGAGCTGTTCCCTCCCCCGCCCCCTCCCCACCGTGGTTCTCATGAAACTCTCTTCTTGAACTACCGTGAAGACAGCTTCAAAAAAATGACTACTTTCTGACACAAACCCATCTTCACCAGAGTCTCAACTGTTGGTGAAAGCTAATAAGACTCTATCTTTAGTGCGGAAAACAACGATCTTTTGAAGTTTGAACCCAGTTTGGCTGGCGAATGCGCTTGGACGCAGTCTCCAGCAGACGAGAGAGGGAGAGAGAAGAGAGAGAAAAGATGCCCTTCACAGTCTGACTACACTCCAAATGTGAAAAGGACTTCTTTTTTCCTCCTTTACAGGAATATTCCAAGAGGTCCCTAAGTGTAGGGTCAAGCCCAGCTAAGGTCCTGGGAATTACCACAGTAAGGGCCTCCAAGGGTGGAGCCAAGCCAAGTATGGGCCCCAAATCCTCTAAAGCTCCCCCACCTCCCCCCCCCTCCCCCCCCTCCTTTTTTTTTATTAATTTTTTTTCCTCTTGTGATACCCTGTGGGTACCCATGGAAAACAAACACACACACACAAACAAACAACCAGTGAGCCAGTGTTTCAAGACACAAAATTTTAAAATTTTATTTTATTTTATTTTTGCTTGTGATACCCCAGAGGATATCTGTTGGGTATCAGAAGGAAAAAACCAAAAGTGAGTGAGTAGCAATTTTTGTTTCTTTTGGGGCTTTTGATACCCAGAGGATATCTGTTGGGTATCACAAGAAAAACCGAAAGTGGGGTGTTTTGAAACAAAAAAAAAGGAAACTTTAGAAAGAATGGATTATATTACAATTGTTTGGGAAATGGCCCACCCCTCCCCAAGGAAAAACAAAATTGAGTAAGGAGCTGGAATCGGTCAAAAACCTTGCCCACTCGTTGGTGTTAACCATCTTTAACCGTGATTAGGTCTTATACGTTATAAAACAACATATATTATGAAATTGGTAAGGCATGCAAGGAGCCCGATTTAGTCAAACCTTTGCTTGCTACCCGGCGGTGTTAATCGCTATAGGTTAGGTCTTATAAGATATAGAACTTACATTATTACACAATTGGTACTAAGGCATGTTGATTTAGGTTTACAGAATTGGCACCCATGGTGAAGGGCCGATTTATGATGGTAAAGAGTGAATTGATTCTAAATTTCGGACCTAATAAGAGAAGGGCTCCTAATTGGAGCCCTTCTTGCTTAGGGTTGGGTGGACGGGAACCAAGCCAATCATAGTTTGATGGCTCTTCCCATATGGAAAAAAGGCTTTTGACATTGGTGCAAGATTTGAGCATGAAATTTTGGCTCAAACTTGACCCAATAAAGTTATTGGTAAAGTCAGGCGATTAGGGGGGGCGAGAATGGCCAGTTTTGGAATAATAGGGCATCAAATGCGTAACTGGGAACGAACTTTTACAAAACGAAATGATTGGGACCCAAACTAGTTTTGCCACCAATTCTGGTGGTAAACTGAGTTTCATCCTCTCTTTCCTTTCTCCTGAGCGCCTCCTCTGCTGCTACATATATTTTCACTGCTTCACCTATACAACTACTATAAGTACTCTCGAACCTTGTGCATCAAATGCTGAGTTTCAGCATTTCATACTGAGATTTAATAAAATTTCCTTACTTTGCGGATACCACTGAAAGAGGGGATAGGGGGTAAAAGCAGAGGGGATAGAGGGTGAAAGAGAGGGTGACTTGACGTGTATAACTTTAATGTATGAGTGACATCTGAAATAATGTTATGTGTGCGTTACAATAGATGGGCAAATTCAATCAAAGTGCATGCATCTAGACAAGAAGTTCTAGATTTGGGGATGGGAAATTTTTAGTTTGAAAGTTTGAACCCGCCATAAAGGGTAGGCTAGTTACATGATGAGTTGATTATTTTTTAATATGTACAACTCTAAATCCCAAGAAAAAGCCTCAGTATCTCTCTTTTTGAATCCATAGTGCATAATTGCATGGGAAGGGATGAAGTGACCTCCTAATACCAAGCAAAACAATTTGCCATGATAATTTGACAAACAATGAACCTTATTCAACTTAACCTCCTTCTTTGAAGGAAGTACTTAACAACATTATAGTTAAGGAAAAACCTATATAAAATTATATTTACTTATAGTTATAAGATTCCTCCCACTCTTAAGGACCCTCCCTCTCTTACAACTCGTGATTTATGTATGTTTAAATGCACCATAATGTTCACCTCATACTTTAGGGTTTAGGGCAATGAATAACATCCACTATTGCCTCCTCATCATCCTCCTACTCCTCCTAGACCCCTTATTTTGAGAATGCCCCCCATCCCGAGACTTTATCCTACACTTCACTTTAGGCTGGGGAAGCCCTGCTCATGTGGGCCTCCCCTAAATTTCTCACGGCTACAACCCTCAAATTAGGGTAGGCCCTCCGGATCAGACCTTCCCCTACACTTTAACTTTAGAGTAGCTATCATGAATGAACTAGACATGCACTTTCAAAAGCTACTTTCAACAGCCCTTTGGTTAGTAGGTATTGTGAATAGCCCTTCTTCCCAGTTAACTATAGTGAAAACATGCCTAATTTAGCATAGGACTTAGGCCACTCATCAAACCTTAGGTATGATGAGTGGCTTAACTTCAGCAAGTCACTACAAACTTGTGATCCTTTGTTGACATTTCATATTAAAAGGTCTAATCTCTTGTTATGAGCTCTCAAAGTTTTGTAATTTGGGTCCCCAACAAATGCAAAAAAAAGTTATATATTAACTTGGGCATAAGCCCAAGTTTAAGGTTTAGGGTTAGAAATCAAGTTGGTAATTCCATGTCAATTGTTGTTGGCTTTCTTACCTAGTAGTGAGCATGAGCACAAGAGTCCAAGACTAGTCAGATGGACACCACCCAATTCCCATCCTACTTGTTTGAATCTTTGCATGAAGTTGTTGTGGTTGTAGGTCTTGTCCCATAAAATGATTGAAAGCCACTTTAAATGTGGTGGTCCATTTGTGAAGAAATTTTGTGAACTTTAAAACTTTTTTTGATTTGAAGATTCAAGAGGAAAGAAATTAGCAATAGAATTGCTTGCATTCATAGTTTCCTTCTACTCAAAGCAACTTTTGATGTCAATTCGTATAGAAACATTTTGTTCCTCATAACTCTCATAACTTTTCATTCCAACCTTTTTTTCATGATCAAATGGTGATCAACACTATCAACACCAAACAAAAAGGAAAAAATTACTAATAAAATTTGGCATAGAAAACTTGGGCTTTAGTGTACTCAATGTCAATGTTGTTGCTTTTTCAAATTCGTAAACATAACAAATGCATTCTTGTCAATGGTGTGCATGAGATAGTTATAATTTGTTACAACAATATCAAGGGATTGAGGCTTGATAGTGGGAGTCAGTGACAATTGTTCCTACTTTTGCCCCTTATAATCCTTATCATTGTTTAAATATTTTAGGAATGCAAAATTATATAATGAATGGTTTAGGGATGCTTTAAAAGCCACACAAATATAGTTGAAATTGTGATTTAAAAAACATGATCCCTTTCTTTAGGATGATTTAAATTGTAGTTTAAGATGATAGTACCTTTATTCCAAATTTTTAAAGGCTCTCCCCCCGATCCCACACCCAAGCATTTCAAATCCAACTCATTTAAAATCTCAATTTGAACATGAGGTGTAACTTTTAAGATCCTTGTTTGATTCCATTAATTTTTTTATTTGAAGGTATTAAGATCCTTGTTGGATCATACTGAAAATCTCATTTAAAAATTTTGGGGTATCATACACACATTTCAAAAGGGAGCCTACTCACCATTTTTAAAAATCCTAAGATTGTTTTTTCAAATTCTCATAACTAATTGAAAATAAGTTCAAAAATGTAATTTCAACTTGGGTTGAGTTTCAAATTGTCTTGTCTTCAAGAGAAAAATATGTGTAAAAGAAAATTGAAGTTTAATTTATTCAAACCACTTATTATAATGGCTATAGGTGATTCTACTTTAGTTGGTTGATTTCAATATATTGTTTCTCTTGGGTTTGCCTTTTTATTAAGTCCCTTGCTATTGACAATCACAATAAAATACATAATTTTTAAGTTCCTTTTGTATCCCCCTTTCCATTATTGCCCCTTTGCTTTCACCTCTAATATTTTGACCCATCACATGGGGTTACAAGTCCCCTTTATTCACCAACCACTCATCAAAGCACATCACTTTCCCCAAACAATGACTCAAGATGGATTGTTTTCTTCTCGTAAGTCATATTTGCATAAGGGAAAAGGATCACAAAATGAGTTTGAAAAGACATTCAAACCATTTAATCTCATCAAGTCATGTTTGTTTTACAATAACATTTTGATCTTCTATTCTCTTCTACAATGTCAATAACAATTTTAAGGGTTTTCATAAGTTGCAAGGATATTTTAAATTCATATAATTAAAAATTGGTAATTCTTATATTTTAAGTTTATTAAGCTTTATTATCAAGCAATGACATTTGTAATGAGGACAATGTTGGTCATATGGCCATATAATTGATAATATTTAAAATTAAATTTAGTTAATAAATCTCCAAAAAAATTAATAAAAATATCACAAATTTAATCCATGATGAATACATAAAAAGATCATTATTTTTCAATAAAAGATTCATGCAAAGGTCTAAATTCTGTATACTTATGATAAGAAAATTTGGATTATCAAACATGTTTTTTTTCCAATAGATTGTTAGTAACCATTGATTTTGTCAAGACATATACAAATTATTTTAGTTTATTTATTCGTATTATGTATGCAATTCTATAACAATGGTCAAATGGTATTTTGCATGTATAATTTTTATAAACATTCATGAATCCTTATTCAATTTTGTCGAAGATTAATTTTACAAGACAACAAAATGCCAGAGGCATATTTCAAATGTACTTCTTCAATCATTATTTGATCACTTTTAATGAGAGTGGACAATTTGTTAGATCGATTTAATGTGGATGATTGCAACTAACAAAAGCTTCATTCATAACTTTGGTGGTTAGAGATGCAAGACTAATTATTCTAGATGAAGCAAAACCATTCATTATCACAACTTGTGATGCCAATGAGTGCCTTGGTATGACCATCATTGGTAGTGACTCATGGGATTAGAAAACCCATATCACACCATTACATACAAATGATCATCTAAAACAAATGTCAAACTACAATTTACATCAAACATAATTGAATGTGTCTTCATTTTATCATGTGGTTGTGTATGATGTTTTTCTTTTGAACAATAAACCTTTACAATGTGCACAATTGTATTTGTTGCTTCCATTTAACTTTACAATGTTGCTTTTGGCTTCAAGTCTATAGCAAAGGGAGGACATATGAAAGGATTAATTACAAAGACCATTGTTTGATGTAATGGCACCTACCACACCATAACTTAATCTCTTGCAAATCTCAAAAATTTGGGTGACATTAACAACGAGCGATCATAAATGTTCTTTCTATGTACTTGGAGAGGCATGTGAATCCTATGTAATACAACTTCATTTTTTTTCTAGTAAAGAATATACTTCACATCCATTAGAATGTGAAGACATATTTTCTATAGATCTAGTATTTCCATAAGTGCAAGATTTTATTTATTTTTTAAACCTTAAATTGCATAATTCTTCACATGTCCCATACAACATTTCATACATTGGTAGCTTTGACATTAATATTTATACAAATGTTGAGGTTTTCCTGCTAAAAAAATCTTAAAGAAAAAACATTATGAAGGAAAATAGAGAATGCTTTTAAATATTTGTACACAATATACACCATGTGAAACATGAAACTATACCATATAGTAAGGTTGCCAAAAGGGTTATCCCTAGGTTAAAGACATCCAAGGATGTCCTTAGAGTTCGTACTAGCATCCCTACCAATGAGATTTTAATGATATATTTACCAAAAGTTGAATCATGGTAGTTTTTTCAAATATACTTTGAATGATTCTTAAGCTTCAAAGTTCAAGTCGTAACAAAATTGCTAACAAGAAAACCATTTCTTCTCATAAGAAAAAATTGTATTTCAACATATCAAGCAATTTAAAAATTGCTTGTTACATTTTGTGTGTGTGTATATATATATAGTTTAAAAATCAACATTCAGGTAAAAAATAAAATTCCTTGCAAATTAATTTGTAACAATCAACCTTCACTTTGAAAATATGACAATTATCTTTTACAATAACAATCATTCAATTGTTTAGATGCAAGAAAAATTACAAAATGGATAATAGAAATTTTCGATCATCTTTATGATTCACAATGGGTCATTTGTTAATATAATGGCCATTAATATAATGTTGAATTTTATTCCATTGACATTGTCAAAGGATGAAAAAAACATCAATTAAATGAGGTCAATATTTTCATTTTGATTTTAACCTCAAAAAATAATTAAATAATTTTAGGCAAATCTTTTATTTCATAAAAAAACTTGAAAAAATTCAAGAAAAAAATAATTGGAAGGAATTTCTGTCCCAAATTTTCAATAATGTTTTTGGTTTTGCTATAGTTTTTGTGCTTGATTTTCAACAATCTAGAATTTTTTTGACAAAAGTGTCACCACTTCATGTTATCTACCTTTTTTGGGGATGTTGATTCATCATTAATGATGTGGCATTGTAAAAAAAAAATATTTGTAAAAAAAAAAGGATTTTTTTTTGGATGTACCTTGTGAAAAAGGATTTAAATAAATTCAACATATTTTTCAATAATGATAGATATGACACTTGAAATGAAATTTTTGATTCATCTGCAATGGAAGAATTTTATGGCTAAAATGATATATAATATATAATCTTTGAAAAATATGATGCCTTTGAAAAGCATTCAACCATGGGTTAAGAACATTCAAAACGTTTAGAACATTCTTAGGTGCGCATTGCTAATTCTTTAAGACCCCCAATAGATTCGGTTTTCACAAATTAGTTATGAGATTTTTAATCACAAAAATCATTATCATAACTAAATCATAATAGGCATGTAATGGATGGTGCACTATTCAATGATTTTTTGGGCAAAACTTTGCCAAATGGCAACATAATTTTTTGAAATCCAAAAATTTCAAATTTTCTTTTCCTAAAAGTAATTTTTTGGGGGGGGAAGGGTGTTGCCACATTTATATGTACTAGTTACAATTTAATAATTTCTTGAAGTAATGTTGCCAATTAAGTCCAAAGTTACATATAAATGTTTGCTACTTAACTCCATCAAAAAACTAAAAAACAATCATTAGCACTAATGAGTGCATCATGTTGGTTCACTCTAGCCAAAATAAAAGGGATTTATTGGCTTTACCCATTGGGGGAAAATTAGGGAACAATATCCATAGCTGTCCCACTTTTGATACATGTTGACTAATGATTAGGTGTGTTCTTGGAGCAAATATCTTAGCTAAACCCCTCATTTCAGACTCGGCCTAAAATAAACCTTGATACTTCAACTCAAGTCAAAATCTTTTACTTCACCCAAATTTCACTATTTTCAAAAGGCATGGCCAAATTTAATTATGAAGGTTGGTTTTCAGACAAGAAAAAACCAACATTCAAAATATCAAATAAGGTATCACCAAATTTGATACCTTATGGTGTTTAACATTGATATACATGGGTGATACCCAAGTGACATCTACCCAACGTTGGTATATATGAAATAAACATTTACAGGTCTAATATCACATTGAAAAAATTGAGTATTGATAAAATGTTTTCACCAATTATTATAATTTTTAAATACCCAATTGAGCAAGTTCTTTGTTTTTGTTTTTCTAAATATCACATATGGTACATCAAATACTTAGCTTTTGAAAATTAAATGGACCAACAGTAGTGCACAACGCTAAAGGTGATTATCATCACCCTCCATTGTTTGTGAAATTTCATCAAAAAACACAATGAACATGGTGTTGGGCATGTTCATATTTTTTCCATTCATACATGTGTTCATAACAGTTTAATTAATCTAGAATCCTCGTATACTTAGAGAGACAAAGGCCCATTAAAACATTATTTGGACATTCTTATGTAAAGCAACAAAAACTTATAAAAGAATGTGGTAAAAATCAAGCTGCAATTTTACTGCAAATGATTTATTGAAAATGAATGTGTTATTGCCACATATCCAAGTTAAATTTCATTGGAGTTTACCATAAATATTGACAAAAACTCATGAAAAAATGCATGGTCAAAACCATTTTCAATCATATTAAACAATTATGGGGAAAAAAGTTTGATGTGTTGCAAACTCACAAAAATTCTTATTGGAGATTTGCAAAAAGCTTGAAAAAATTTGTGCAACATATATGGTAAATTGAGTTGCAATTTTATCATAAATATGGTGAAAATGCATGGGCATTATTGCATATCTAATTCAATTTCCATTTGAGTTCAATAGAATAGCTAACACAAATTCATGAAAAAATACAATTGTGTCACAAATTTGTGTAAAAATGTGTGAGCTATTGGTGCATATTCAAATCAATTTGAATTGGGAACTCTTGAATGTGTTGACAAACAACCATGAAAAATGTATGGTAAATCATGCTACAATTCCATTGTAGATTATTAAAGGTTGCATGATTGTTGTTGCATGACCAAGTTAATTTTCATTGGAGTTCTTAAAGAATCGTATGACAAATTCATTAGAAATTATATGTCAAAAAATATTGCCAATTATATTCTAGATATATTGAAGATACATGGGTGTTATTGTTACAAATCTAATTCATTTTTTTGTTGGCCGTTTTCTAAAATGTTGTCAAAAAATTAAGAAAAAAGTGTAGTAAAAAGTGTTACAATTTTTTGTTACAAAATCATCTAAAAATAAAAGTGAAAATTTTCATTACAAACCACCTTTGGAAAAAAAGTTGCTAATTTCACAAAATGTAGTAGTGAATTCTAACAATATTGTTTGTTTGAAGACATTGCATTTCCCTAAACTAAACATATAAAATCTCCAATACTTGCATTATCATCACAATCCAATTTATGTTTAATAATCAAGATCAAAGTTACAACTAAAGTAAAGGACTTAAATTGCATAATGCTTATATGGTCATGTCCATCTAAAGTTGATTAATTGAGGTTTAATGGGTCCACCATATAAGGCTACCCACCTTTCAATGGGTAGTCATTGTTAATAAGTAACTATATCATGAGATTCTTTGTCCTAACACGATGTTTTCTATGAAGTCTTATCATTGTTTCATTTTTAAGTTGAGAAAAATGGAGATCCTAATTTTTTTTTGTTATACATTGAAAGTGTGTTTGGTACTTTGAATATTGTATGAATAAGTTTGTGAAATTATAGCCAACATGGTTGCATTACACAATTTTGCATTCATTTTTAAGGACATTTGCCCATATATGGTCAATTTGAAATTTAGTTTTTGTGATGCTTCCATTGAACTATTATAGATGTATCCATGAAATATAATATATATTTTTTCATAGTTATTTTCTTCTAAGTTGTCAATGTTTAAATATCACAAAATGATTATTGAAAAACATGATGGCAAATTTTGAATTAAAGCTTGAAGGTTGCTTATGAATGTAGAAATTGAACATGAATGAGTTCTATAAACACAAAGTATGTGTCACTTTTTGTGTATTGACGTTGAATGTGGTTACGAAGTATTCCAAATTATTGTTGGTTGTTGTTTTGAAGGATTCCAATTGCATGTGCATCAAATGGATGTTGTACATCATCAATAACCCATGATTGTCACAAATTGATACAAATGTTGCGATAAATTTATGAATATATGCACATTGGTGGATGAATGGTGTATTCTTGTTTTTATAACAAATAAAATGTGGGACATTTGAAGGTTATGATCATAATTGATTTTTTCATAATGTTGTCGCATAGTTCAATTGTATTCAAGACTTGCATAGTTACATGAAGATGATGTACTACTTTATTTGAGAAATGTATGATATCCAAATTGCAAATTTGTCCCAATATTTTCAAATTTATACATACTTTCATATCCACATAGAAGTTTTCAAGTTGGAAAGATGTTAACAAAAACATTTTTTTTTCAAATTTGACATAAAGTCGTGGATCTTAAGCCATCTTTCTTGACGTTGACTTTGGGTTTCTAGCTAGTGATGATCCTTGAGAATGATGGATAGTCCTTGATGCTATAAGTAGAATTCTTCTTATGATGTGCAATTGAATTTTATTAACTATCATATCTTTGATGATAAAGTTTCATTAGTGTCCATTTTCTTTCAATGTTGTTACTCTTTTTGTCTATTTTAATATTTTTATTTTTTAAATTTAGAGTTTTGAGACATTTTCCATATTATGTTTTTGTCATGTTATGTTATTGATGCTTTTAATATATGCAACCAACTCCATTCATAAGATATTACAAAAAAATTAGCACAAAATTTAACTAATGTTTGTTTCTTATACAAACTATTTAAGATGCCAACTTGGCTACATCCTAGAGATAAAAACCACATGAAATCATTGGGTTAACTAATTAAGTTGACATGGCTAACATGATAAAACTTGAAAATGTGATAAAATGGGCACAAATAGTACAAAATACAAAAGCCAAAGTGATCTTCAAAATATTACAAATTACCATTTCTATGCACAAAATAGGTGTCTGAAGTGAAATGTTGAATAGAATGCCCCACATTTCAAAACCTATTTTTTGATAAAAATATGAGAAATATGCTTATCACTAACATTGGTGGCTAATGCAATATCTCCACTTTCAAACAATTTCATTTCAATATATATTTACTAACCAACTTATTAATCCATGATTCTAAAGGGTAATGAAAGATAACTAAATTGAAAATTAACATCCACTATGTTTCATATTGTGCCATAATTTCTTCATATGTAAAGCATTGGATGTTGCATTGGCACTAGTCATGAAATTTCGAATATGGGTCCAAACAAGATATAACAAGTCAATGTGTTTACTTTGTTATTAAGATTTTGGTCCTTTTCAAGGTCCTTTTGCTAAAATTTTTTTTTTTCATAAAGAGGAATTTTCAAATGAAATGTTGCAACTTGTTATTTATTGTATTTATAGTTGCCCTAATATGTCACATATTTTTTATAAATCAAAATTGAATAAATATGAATTTTTAAAAGTGTACAAATTTTACCATAGTTTGTGTTTCATCTTGAAAAATGATCACAATTTCAAATTATACCATAACATGTTGAAATTTTCCAATTTAATTTATTGTATTATAAATTACAACCTTTCTTTAAACAATATATACATTGCATCACATTTACATGTTGTAAAGGACTCATTGACTTTAAACAAAACGTAATTTTTGATAAATAAGAAAATGAAAAAAAATGAAAATTTGAGTGTTTTTTACATGTGTCTAATAGTACCTTATTACCACACAAAAAATTGAGCATCAAAAAAATTTGTATTATGAAAACTAAGGGGCCCTTTGTGAAAATATTCTTATTGAATGAAGCTATTAAACATCCTTTGTCCCAACCAAACCTTGATATTGGAAGATTTTTTGACACATTTTAGGATTTTCAATATCCATGTTAGTGAGTAAGCACAACTTTCCATGATTAACATGTCATTAAAGTGGCACCACATAGAAATATGTCACAAGAATTGTAGAAAAGTTGACGTGTTGACAAGGATTTTGGCTCATTTGTATTCATGTGCACCCATATATCCATTCCCACGTCACATATGACCAACCATTGACTCTCAAAATTATCCTGTCCATTGTATTATAAGATGTACAAAGTCCCAAAATATAAAATAGAGATAAGAATAACATGTATGGTAGATTATTATAATACCTTGGTGACCTTGACACAAAATTATATACTTTTTAAATGCTGAAAATTTCAAATGTAACTTTTTCATGTTTTTTTTAATGGAAATTTTAAAAAATTGTAATATGAAATAATATCATTTTTCAAAATGGCATCTTCAAAAGTAATTAACTATTTGTCGTACATGCTCAAGTTGTCAATAAAGGAAAGATTTCCAAGAAAAATAATGAAATGGCATGCATCATTTAACAATAACCCAACCATCCCTCCTCATCATGAAAACATGATTATTATTTTTGTATGAGATTCAGTATGCAATGATAATAATTATGAAGTCTAATAAACAATGTCTTCATTCCCTTCCTTTTACAAAAAGAAAAAAAATAGTGGAAACCATCCAAGCTTGCCAATATAGGATTTTTGAACTTTGCTCAACTTCAATTATAAGCAACAAACAAAAAAACTAGTGCATAAACAAAAAAAACTTTCGTCCTTTATGGATCCAATTGGTGTTTCATTTTTAATTTATTACATGTCATCACTAGTTGTATTTTGATTTGTCTTATAAATATTTGTTACAATTATTAAATAGTTTGCAAATGGAATTATAAAAAACAAAGACTTAGATCCTTTCTTTCTCCATTTCCACATTTTCAAGTAATAAAGTCTGCTAGTTTACATCAATTTAAAAAATTGAAAAAAATTAAAAAGAAAAAAACCTACAAAACTATGATGGTTTTAGGGCTCACAAGTACATTATGATAAAGCAAACTAAGGTGGACCAAAATGGGCAAATGAAAGTCCATTTCAAAGGTCCATATTTAGTCTTTTTTTTTACCCAATGAAATTGGGCTTCAAATTAATACATTTAAATGATGAAGTGTTTTTCCCATTTCCAAGTTCATATCACCCTAACTAAAACTTTTTTGAAGAAATTTATTAAATATTTCTCTTTAAACATTTTAATTTAGATATCTAAATGGACACTTCACTAATTTAATTAATTATGAGGTCTTTATTTCGAATCTTAAAAGAAATAATGGACCTATTCTTACTTGATTTTTTCATTTTAATTGGGATGATATTTCAATGTGTGATAATAAAAAGTTGTAAGCATGTTCTCCAACTCCACTAGAAGCAAAAAGTCCATAACCATAATATTGTGAATTGTGACATTGGATGTACCCTACATTGCAAAGTCCACCTTTGATTGAATAATGATTTTTTGGTGTAATTTTTGCAGATATGGGAGGATCGTAATATACATTGAGTTTCTCATATCATTTTTGTTAAATATCTTTAAATGCATTTGAATTGTATACAAAAAGACTTGATTAACTCGTAAAAATTGTCATTATGACTTTCACAAAAGTCTCTTGTAATGTGCTTTAACCCATTAAGTGGGAATTCTCATGAAAATTCAAAAAAAAATTGACTATTAAAGACAAGAAAAGTATGCACATAAATGAGGACAAGGGAAAGGGACATTATAATTATTTTTTCAAAAATGGGGTTGAAAAGAATACACACAATTAAAAACAAGGAAAAATGATGTGTAACAAATTTATTCAATAGTTAGGGTTTGAGAAGAGTACGCATATATATGAGGACAAAAGAAAGGGACCCAAATTTCCCATAATAAAGGTTTGATAAGAATATGCACACAATTTAGGACAAGGGAAAGGGAATCATATTAAAGCTTTTCAAGAATTAAGGTTTGATAAAATTATGCGCACACAAATTAGGACAAGGGAAAAGAATGTAGTAAAAATTTCCAATAATCAAGGTTTCACAATAGATTGCACACAAATGAAGAAAAGGGATGAAAATTGATATATTAATTTTTTGGGTTTTTTAGTGGGAGCGGTATGGAAATTGGTGGTGAAATTAGTAGGTGGATGATAACTGCTACACATTGTCCTTGCAAATCCTTTGTTCTTATGCCTATTATTGTTTTCTTGCTTCTATGCTTCACCTAATAACTAATCACCACCCACAACACTAAAACATATGTTATTAAAAAAAAAATTATGTTTAAATTTCTTTCCAACTCTTGTTGCTAACTTGCTTGTTTTCCACCTCTTATAATAATTACAATTCTTTTTCCTCCTCGTGTTCAACATGTTGTCATGTCCAAAGGTTCGAAGCACATGCTTATCTCAAGCAATCTCTTGAAGGAAAAGCTAGTCGAGCATATTAGAAGCTTGTCAAAATTTATTGCATTACACAAATTATAAAATCATAGTTAACATGATGTGGAGGTTAGGGAAGAAGGAGAATAATCTAAATAGAAGAATGATGAATGGGTGGGTCTATCAACCAAAGATTCAAAAGCTAGCCTGTTTTGGAATGAAAAGGTAATAATTTAGAAGTGGAATAAATAGTTGGATTGAATAAGCATGTCAATGGGGCATATCAAGGATCACAAAACATCACATCAACATGCAAGCATTCATAAACATGGGAATGATCATCTCACCAATAGGAAAATAATGGCTCAAATTCCAAATTTTCACATTGAGGTGATTCCAATCTTTAATCATTGGATTACATTTGTAGAATAATTGTTATTCCCCTTTACTTTCATTCTTTAAAGGGAAATTGAGAAAAATAGGTTTATGGCAAAATGCATTTGAGCTCACATTGACATTAGAAACCAAACCAATTTAAATATAATTGAATAAATAAGTTTTATAACTAAGTACATTTGGGTTGTGGTGGATGCTTGTCCCGCTTGCAGAGGAATTTGGTTGATCTAAATTTTCCAGACCTTTTTGTGATGGCAAAGTTGTTAAAACAAACAACCATCACTATTGTGCGTTTTTTTGTCAACCCCGAGCACGTACATATTGGTACAATCTCAATTCTTTTTTTTCTTTCACTAAGCTTCAAACCTTATTTCCCCCCAAAAGATCCCATTATTTTTTCCATTGGTACTTGACCTAAATTTTTTTTGTCATTTATAGTCAACAAGCGATTTAATTCTTTGGATCAAAGGACAATTGATGCTCTTTCCACCTTCACAAAGTAAGGTTCCTTTTCTTTGAACTACAATGTAATATTATTTCTACTTTGCATTGGATATGAATTGGTCTTTGAACTCATCTATAGTGGGTATACTTTTAAATTAGTCCAATGGTCAAGGTTTGAGTTAAATGACATGCATTTGATAATTCAAAATTCATATTGTACAGGGCTTTAGCAAATGCAATAGAAGGATGGATACAACATGTGGAACTTGGGTTGTGCTTGTGGAACCAAGATCTCAAACTCATTTCAAAGTCTTTAAGTAATTTCAAACTCTTTTTCAACAATTTGATGATTGATGCATGTAGTTGACCTTAGATGGGAATGAAGACTGTAAAGGTCAATATACAATTTCAATTTAAGAATCATATTTTTGTTGAAAAACTTTTCATTGATGGTGGTTTGTAGGTTATACCAAGACACTTCAAAGGCTTTCTTTTGCAAATAGTGGACTTGGAGATATTAGACTTCAAATCTTGGTATGCTTTTGCATTCAAAACATTAACAAGATGTCAGATGTGGAATCTTAACTCAAAGGATATCATCTAGTATATTTTGGAGTTAAAATTAAAACCACAAAATTAATTAACTATAAACATAAAATGATAATCCATAAGATGGAGGTTGAAGTCTTGTGCATGAAAAGCTATGACATATTTTCATTTGGATTTAGAGATTATAAAGTTGGATGGTTACATCAATCTTTTATTATGTAGAATATTATACATGTTCTATTAATATGTTACATATTTATTTCATTAATTACTTTTGAAATAACATTGCGAACATATCAAAAATTGCTGAATATTTTGTATAACAAAAAGAAATTAAATTCATAACATTAGACATTTGTTTATTGTTTGGTGTAGTTTGAAGGGCTACAAAGTTGTGTTCCATTGCAAATTTTGGATTTGTCAAGTTGTGCTTTGACAAATGCAAGTGTAATTATAATATCCTCCATTATCAAGGTTTCTTAACTAAACCATTTGTAAGTTTCATTTTCGTGCTTGAATTATTGTTGAATTTCTCCCTAGTAATTAACTTGAAAATAACTACAAAAATATATATTTAAAAATTGTTTGTGATTCAATATATTAACCATGTCTGTTAGCATAATACACACTAATGAATAACATAACTAACTTTGTTCTAAGTTGTTTGAAACTTGGAATAACTTGTGCTTATAATTTTCATATTGTTACCCTACATATGTTTAATTATTTGAATGTTTGACCGAGTTTTCCAAGCTCGTGCCAAAATTCCACTATATTTGTGAAAACTTATACATATTGTACAAAATTGCAATCAATCACTAGTTCTTGTAGTATCATCATCACCATTAAGACTTCTTTCTTTTCAAAATATAAATAATGTCATATTCTATGTGGTGGAAGGATAGGTCATTAAATCCAGAATTCCCAAACTAGAAAATGGCTTAAACATAATTCCCACCATCTTCCTTAACAAATTTAACATATTAAAAGGACACCAATATGGGGTCAATCATGAAGATAAAATGATGTACCAAGGGGAATGTGAAAACTTGCTTGGTTTCTAATTTGGATTTTTCCTTAATCCAATATTAACCTTATCCTACAAAAACAAAAAAGAATGACCTCCCACAATTTATTTCTTTTATGTTCTAAAAGATATTATATGGCACAAATGTTCATCATATCTTTTGCAAAGACAATTCCATTACAAAGGAGATGTGCACATTTATGGATTTTTTTGGGACATCTCATTCTTGGGCAAAATTTTTGGCATTGGGGCCAAAGTCATAAAATGGATTAATTTTCATCCTCCATGATAACATCTAGTTCATAAAATTATAACATCCATTGGTTTCATGAATCGATGAATAGAACATGCAAGGAAACAACAATTACGTTGAACAAATTGACAAAACTTTCCAAGGCAATAATGTGTTATATATAGGTTAGTGTTGCAAGGAATACAGATGCAAATTGGAAGGCTAGCTTACGAGGGTCAATGAGCACAACGCATTCAAAACTTGCCATACCAAAAACAACAATGGATGGCCAAGGTGTTACAGCCCTTGATCTTTCCCACAATGCTTTCACTGATGTTCTCATCATTGAAATTTCCCCTATCTTGCGTTCCAATGCTCCACTTGTTGGTAACCTTCTTACTTCTTCATGATGTTATTTGGTTAACATTTGCAAGATATGTTTGCAACTTTTGTCATAGAACCAAATGATTGTGGGCATTGATATTTTTTTAATTGTGATTTAAAATATAATTGGGATTTAACCAATTATTATTTTTCATTGTACATGCATTTGTTCCCCATAACTTGTGGGAATAGTTCAATAGTTAAACACACCATGAAAGTAATCCATACCATATTATGATTTTTTTTTGTTAATTCAATTATGTTTTATATAATAATTTGTGAAGATGAAATATGATCATTAGACAATAAACAAGAGATCACATATGTAGTGATTACATTTTCATCTTATTTTTTCATGTTGATCTTTTGTGATTGTGTTGATGGACATTTGGGCCTTTGGATCAAAGCGTTAAATTTAAGGAACAATCATTTGACAAGTTCAGGAGCGAAGGCCTTACTAGATATCATGAAAGACATAAATGTTTTACAATTAGTTGATTTGCGTGGGAATAATGAAAATGATAATCTTTTGGGAGTTCTTGAAGGTGGAGAACATTATATGGCTTTCTCTCGCATATGGGCCCCATTTTGGCTTCAACTTGAAGATGACTTGGGCTCTTGCAAAATACCAATCCCAAAAAAAATGACAAAAAGGATAGCAAGTCATGATAAAAAAAAAATTGGGTCAAAACCTCAATTCAAAGATCAACATCAAATTGTGAAACCAAAGGGTAGTGCCATTACCCAAATAAGAAATAAAAAGAAGTTGATCAATGTTCGTCCATCTTCTATAATTTATAGCAATGAGATGTGTGACATTGTAGATCAACTTGAAACTTCTTCTCAAAGTCAAAGTCTCCAAACATGCCCGCCATCCCTTCTCAAAGAAAGTCAAAACGTTCATAAGGTTCCAAAGGACAAAAATACCAATACAAGGTATTTAGGTATCCCGAATTCTTTTGTGCTTAAGAAGACAACTTCATCATGTTTATGTTTGAACGACAATGTGCAACATCCAATGTTAACATCTCATGGTCAACAACTTGGAATTAGTGGGAAGCCCATGGCTTGTCCAAGCAAAGTTTATAGTTCCAAGCCAAGAAGTTATTTTGTTCAAAAAGGTTCACAAACTAGAGACATGTTGCAAAATATGGGCCTTCAAGTTATTACACCATGGGAGCAAGATAATTGTTGTAGTGCCCATATAATGTCGTTGTCACCTGGAACTCATCCTTCACATAAGAAAAATCAAGGCCTCTTACACCCAACTCCTTGTTTATGGAACAATAAACTTTATGAAGTTGATGTCCAAGATAATGATGCAACAAACAATGAGGGCATCCATAAGTTTTTGGTAGAAAAACAAATCAAGGCAGCTCCAGCTAATAGGCATCATCAAATATCACAACAACCTTTGTATCGACAATTGAGTTCCACATCATCATGCTCCCCTTCTTGTCTTCAAGCCTTTGGTGCCTTGATTTCAAATACGAAGCTAGAAAGTGAAAGAAAACAACGAAGGAAACAAACAAAGGTGGCAAAAACTAACAACATTGGAATGCTTAAAAAAAGCCACAAGACTTATGGATTGTGTAAAACCTCATGTGAAAAATATCAACAAAAGAAGGTCAAAAAGATATTTTACAAGTCTTCAAAAGAAACAACTCAACCTCATGCTCCTTCTTTGTCACCTCAAGAGAGGAAAGAAATAGAGTGGAATAACTTTGTGATAGAGATGACTGAAACTCTTTTGACTCTTAAAGGTGACACCATCCACCATGCAATTAACCATTGTAGGAGGTTAGGAAGATGAGAAAATTTACACCAATTTGTCGATTGCAATTCCATGCTATTGATTTGTGATTCATTTATACTTTTGAGTTGAATTTGGCAATTTCGAAATGAAGATGATTCAACATGCACAACAAGAATGCAGTTGTAAATTCCAAGTTGTGAAAGAAGTTGTCAATGTGCATAGCCACAACACAATTGCTTTCTAGTGTAGATGCAAATGTAGACTCATTGTACATGTGTTGAAGATGTAGGAAAATGTTTGAATGGGACATCTTGGCTACAAAGACCACTAGTTAAGTCAACTCTTAAATTTAGGTTATAGTTAACATGTAAGTGTATCACATGTTGAAGATATAGGAAAATGTTTGAATGTAAAGCCTTGGTTACATAGACCACTAGTTAGGTCACTCAAGTTCTTGAGATCAATTGTTGTTATCTTTTGTTCAACATTGTAAAGATTATGCTTAGGTGACCACATACATTGTTTGTTGTTGTAGATGGGCTTGACCATTTGCTTGGACCTGGGGAAATTACTGTAGCAAGGGCTGTTCAACAAGCAGTGGCCAAACTTAAGCAGGTGCTAATTTGCACACTTACATGCTCCTCAATGGGGATTAATATCAACTTGGTTTATGAATGCATAGTGAATAATTTGCAAATTGTGTTGTTTGGACAACGTGCCCACATCACTTTTTTCATGCCACTTAATTGTTCCTCATCTATTACACATAATGCTTACTATGAAAGTTGGGTGACAAATCCATTGAGTGCATCATAAATGGGTGACATATCCGTAAAATTCATCATAAAATTTATGTAACTCATGGTATTGTTTTCTTATCTTTGAGGTCATTGACCGACGAATTGTCTATGAGACTCACTTGCAGGTGCCAACTACATACACGAATCCAGTGCAACGTTGTCAACTAGAGCGCTCACATAAAGTTCTTAGCAATCCTGTAAAATCACTCAAGAAAAATGCCCAAAATAGAATACATTGTAAACCCACTAAGGAACCCACCCATGTTGCAAGAAGAGAAGTTTGCTCTGTTGCAGGCAACCCATCTAATGAAAATGGCAAGTTCAACTAGTCAAGGTTAAATTTTTAAAGGAAAATTTGCATGAAACTAGACAATTTATTCAACAAAATAATTCCCCACTAAATTGATAGTGCATAGTTTCAAGAAGCTGTAAATCTGTGGAAAGAAGTATAGAACACAGGGTAGATAATCAGTGACCACAAGTACTCGAAGAAGAAAAGTGTCTTGTATGCAACTTGAGGCCCCAAATCCTTGAACACAACCTGTGGGGTTTCATTGCTGAAATAGTCCTTTAACTTCTTACTGCCTTCCAGCGCAGTGGGGCGGCTCTGTCCAGGCTCCAGAGGCAAAGTCAACCGTTGTCGTTCTGGGTACTACTTGGCATCTGTAGTATGAACAATATATCTGATGAGGACTCTTTTCTGTAGAGCACAATTGCAAATTCACCTGTGCAGCAATATAAACCACAAAAGGGAGAAAATGAGACAATAATGATAGAACATAGCCATAATCAAAAGCAGGGAAGTAACCTTACTGCAGCTCTGAATAGCATTCTTCAAGTCAGCAACAGTGCCCAGCAGTCCATTCGAAACAATGCACTATGTAAGGTACTAGGATCATCTAGAGGACAAGAAAAAACCATGGAGAAAGAGAGAAATATGGGTTTAGGGTTCCCTGGCATTCATTATTCGGGAAATCTGTGAAATGGGTATCCAAAAAACCAATTCCGCGAATCGATATCCCATAATTTGGACGCTGGCGAAGACTCCCAAATACTGGAAAAAAACAGAAAAGAGAAAAAAAAAAACACGACATCGGGTAGCAAAGAAAGAAAGAAGGAAAGATGAGAAGCTCACATCCTCAGACACTCTCACTACGCCTTTGATGATGTCCTTCCCGCTTCGTGCCACTACTTGCACGCGCAACATCAATCTGCAAAACCCAAAACCTCCAAAATCGTTGGCAACAAGAACAAATCCCACCAAACAAAAAAAACCAAAAAAAAAATTCTCAATTCCGTCGCAATCGCGCAAACTCTAAACCCTTCCGCGCTCTTGGCCAAGAAATTTGCCGGTCATTCATGACCGGATAACTGGGGTAGCCTGTAGACTGCGCTGGAAAATAGGAGGTACCTACCTAGTCTGGAAATTTACATATTTTCTCTCACTAGAATATTTATTTATTTATTTAATCATTTGTTGGGGGCAGTAGAGGCATTGGCATACCTTCATGCATTAGCTTTGGACTAGGTAACTCGTGAGAGTGCATTGGTTACCAGACATAACCATCCCTCATGTGAATGGAGACATTTTTTTTTATCCATACATAAAGTGATTATGAAATTAATTTTCATCCAAGCAAACAAAGGGTTATGAAATCATTGGCTCAACGAAAGCTTAGAGTGGTACCTTGTGCTAACTAGTAGGTTGGTAATGAAATGGAAGTTGAAGGTTATGGATTGTAACTCTAGACCTAACAATCAATCAATGTGTTGAGATCCTCACGAAGGATGATTATAAAAAAATAATTGTAAGCTAGAGCAAAACAACCATGATTGATGAATGAAACATAAGATGATGTTAATGGTGAATGGACAACAATAATATTTATAGTTATTTGATTATCCTCACTGTAACCATGGTTGTTAGGAAAAGGAAGATGTTTAGTTTGTGAGCATTTTGAGATTTGGGGTTTTTTTTCCCCTCGCATTATATGTGTTTTTTAATATCGAATGCACTTTCCATATTGGGATCATGTGTTCTTTGGGATTTGAAAGTATTTTGTGCACCTCCTTAATGTGTTATTTTATTTTTCATAATCTTTTGATTATGGATCCAAAGTTATATAATGTGGATCTTACGTCATATGGATTATGGACCAATACCAATTTATTCAAACTGAATCAATATGTAATATGGATTGACACTTTGTTAGAGTGCATCCTTATTTAGAGTGGAACCTACAAATAATGCACACATAATAATGTGCACATTTTTTACTTTTTTACATCAATAGAGTTACACACTTATTTTTTATATTAGGTTTACAATTTACAAAACACAAACAAAAAGTGCAATTACTACTTGGATTTAGGGTCATTCACCTTAGATCCATACTAGCAAATATTGGCATCTATTTTAATAACATTCATTGTGCATTAAACCAAAACATGCTAAATCCCCATTTGCTCAACCATGAAGAAAGTATGATGTTGTAGAAAACCTCTTTGCAATTGGCACATGTTGCAATAGTGGGATCATAAATCTTTTGGAGATGGGTCTTGTGGTAGATTTGAATTGGTAGGTGTGAATTTTCATGGAGTCCAAGAAAAGGATGAAGGTTGTTCATGGTGGTGATGGCACACAAACAACAATAGTGGTAGGAGGTCAAGTTTTTTGAGTGCCCAAAAGATGAACACAACACTTTTAATCTTTTGCTTTTATGGGTATAATAAAACTTTCACTTGTCAACCTCTCCATGAATTGGAGTTGCATGAAGCAACAACATTCAATGACCAAACAATGTAATGTTAATAATCATGAATTTGTCCTTGCACTTATTATCTCCTCATAAAAAATATTTTGTTTTTTCTAGGATTTTACCCTTGTAAGTTTCAACAAAACCATGTCAAACCAAACTTTTGGTCTTGGCAAACTGCATTTCATTGTTGGAAAAGTCTTTGTTTTGTAGTCTCCAAACATGGAATTCATTAATGGTATGGAGGCTAGGGTCTTCACCGGATTTCCTTGAAAATAACCATTCCCAAGGTTTCCATTCCATTGTCTCACCTCCCTTGTTTTCTCTTGTGTTATTTCAATTTTTTCTTAGTCCCCTTCTTTCTTTCACCCCACTTGGCCAAGGCCTATTGGTTTCATGGTTTAACTAATCCCTCCTTGAATGGTAGGAATGTGAATCATGCCCTTTCTTAGCATGACCTCCCCTATTCCAACTGTGGGGTTGTTTTTACATGTCATGGCTTGGCTTTGCCATTGAAGGTGTTGTTAAGTTTTTCAAAGTGGGTGATGAGGAAGTTGCACCAACTTTTCAAGCCCCTTTTCCTTCCCCCTCAACTCAACCTTTGGGCATGTTGGAAAATATGCTTCAGTTATTAGAATCTTTGTTCTTCTTCCCTTAGTTTCCACTTCATTGGTGATAATTAACATGTTATAAGTTTTCCATCTTTCAAACTTTTTTTGCCATGTTTAAATTCTTTGATGTTTTTCATTTGGGTGCATATTTGGATTTGTCCTTGGATTTTTTTAAGTTGACATTCATCCACATTGTCAAACATGATATTTGAACACCTTTGAAATTCATTGATTCAATGAAAGATTCAATTAATAAAATTTCCCCATTATTTTTAGTTTTTTTTAACATTATAGTTTTTGTCTTATCTTTGGGAGCATAACTTGCACCTTTAGTGTTGCATGACTTTTGGTGTGGCCAAACCTTTTAAAGGCATTCAATTGAGTGTAGCAAAAAAATATATATTGGTTGGCTATGAGGACCTTGTGCCTTTAGTTTTGCAACACATTTTCAACTCATTTATCCCCCCATTAATTCAACATTGCAGTTACAAGAGGGTGTGAAATAGTAATGCATGGTATTTAGGCCATTTTGGACATCCACCTTGAGTCTGTGGTGTTGTAGATGGATGTTGTAAATGTTTTCAACATGATATTTTGCATGGTTATATTTTAAAAACTCCATGTGGTGGGTGATTAATTGTCTCCTAGCTCATTTTTTTTAACATTCTTTTTGTGCCCCGTAGTTCCCTATTTATTGCAATCATCATTCTTTTTGTGGAAATGTGATTGTTATCCATTTTTTCATTGGCACATGTTAGGGCCATCCACTAGGTGGGCCTTTTTTTGCCCTTTGTCATTTCCAAGCCTTTCATAGGTCAATGGACCTTTTCCCGTCTTATTTATTCCTTTTTATGGCTAATGTCCTATTTAGTTACAAGAATTGTTAGTTTTTAAAGAATTGTCACAACAATTGTGGCCTAGGCAAAAGATGGAATATACTAATGATCAACACATTAATGATGCATTTTGTTCATTTGTTGTAGAGGTATTTAGGTGTTTACACTAGCAAGTTGACAATTTCTTTCATTTATGTGAACATAACATGATTAGCCAAGGGGTTTGGACTTTGGAAGCATTCCTTTGTAGAATTTTGCATTCATTTTATAGGCAAAAGGTGTTATTGATTTTATATAAAATTCAAGTTGTTGTCATATTGAAGTGAATTGTTGTTGCTAAGGAAACTTGGCTAGGTTAGATGTTCTTTCAAGTTTTCTACTCATATCTTTGGTAGGTATGCTTTACACAATCAATGAAGGTTTTAGGTTTTAGAGTCGTTGTTGCTTTCTTTTGCAACTCCCATTGGTGCATTTGCACTATTGGGTGTTGACTCTTGTTTTAAAGTTGATTTTTTTTCTTTCCCCATTGGGTTGGGTGTCTATTCTTTTATTTTGTTTGGTTGGGTTTTAACGATTGGTGCTTTTGTTAATAAAATTATGTAGGTTTACATCAATAATACATAAAGTTAAGTGATATCATATTTAACAACCATATTTGGTAACATTTGCCATTCATTAATGCCCAACATGATAGCCACCTTCAAAATTGTCATCAAATACCTTGAGTGCATTCAAAGTAACAAAATGACATAATCAACAATAGCTTCATTGGTAACATGCATTCATTTTAAAAACCAACACAAAATATGCACATCATGAGGACATTTAAAACAAATTCAA
>Ga0116229_10001679_pt1 | contig 35096 bp, 35 predicted proteins | sample S1TSphgellanicum_3_FD_87313 | JGI IMG/M metagenome (GOLD analysis project Ga0116229, IMG submission 87313) | Host-associated microbial communities from peat moss isolated from Minnesota, USA - S1T2_Fc - Sphagnum magellanicum MG | ecosystem: Host-associated > Plants > Peat moss > Unclassified...
ACATGGACATAAGATGCTTAACTCTTTACTACCCAACAGTTTAGCTTACTTGTTTGCCAAAGAAGAAAGTCAGACCAGCATTTGATTCACCGCATGACAACACAAAGATTTTTGACAAAACCTCATGGATTTTTCCAGCTAACCAAGTTACCAGCTACCCAACTCATTGCCATGTTTCATTTGATCTAGCTGACTACAGACCTTGAGGACCACAATACTTCACAATCTAGGCTTGAGGCTCTCAATACAAACCCATCCTGGCCCAAACCATTTTGCAAGTCATCAAGGATCCAGCTCCAAAAGACTCCTTCTGGATTCTCTAATTTCCAATGTTTTGTTTAATTCAGGAGTCAATGCCCTTCAAGGGTAGATAAAATGAAGCTTGTCTCCTATCATATCTTTTACAATCCAAAACCGTAAAACCTAAATCCTACTTGGCTCACAAATCTGGAACCATGTTGGGGTAATACATCCATCCTTCAGGCACACTTTCTTTTCTTCCAGCAAGAACAATACCAAATACCTGTTACATCTCTTCTTTTGCTGTGCTGACTAAAGGGTATGAGGACCATCAGCAAACCAGTTTATCAGACATTGGCTTAGCCATGTCTGTCCGCATCATGGTCGACCTTGTTAGGGCCACATCACTTGGTACTCTAATGCCCTTCTCTTTATCTATGCACAAGACAGCTCAGTCAACAGGCTCTGGACATATTTTCAAGCATTTCTCTCATAAGTGACAGAAAGAGGGAGTAATGTGGGCCATCAGCAAAACTGAGTCTTCAGATATGGCAACTGACCTGCTCTGTCTGCATCAAGGTCAACCTTCTAGAGGTCACATCACTTGACCTTCTTCCTTTTCATAGTACCTTCCCCAAAACACTCAAAACTGTATCAAGCCCATCTAGATGCAAATCTCCAATCCAGCCAGAATCCCAGTGGATATTTGGAAAGATTGCAGAACTCTTTCATAGAGCACATGACAATGCAAACACCTGGGGCAAATTGTTGATGAGACAAAGAAAACGAGACAAGACATTGATCAAACTAGAGATGTCAGACTCAACTATGGAACTCCAGGTCCAGAGATTCAGGCTGACCACTACTGTGGAAAATTGTGGCACTTTTGGACCAGATACCTGATGCAGATAAGCTTCATAGAATGTAGTGGGTACTGTATATGGAACCATCAATGTAGGAGTCCATCTCACCCTTCTTGTAAGAACCTTACTTGTACAAATCAAGCCAAAGTTCGCAACCATAAACATTAACCAAAAATTCACCAAGTACAATTCCTTGGAATAGCATTTAAACCAGCACATATATGGAATCCAATATGATGAATCTGTTTTCCAAATCTTTTACTCTTCTCAAGACTGCATGATTTAGTCAACCTCCTGCAGAGGTGCAGCCACATCCTCATTTGTAAACTTGCCTTTGCCTTTCTCTGCAGCACGACCCTTACCTTTCCTATCCAGTAGTGCCTTGCGGTCCTTGTCAAGCTTAAACTTGGTAATAATAACCTTTGATGGGTCAATGCCAACATTCACAGTTGAGCCTGCATGCCAATACATGCTCAATCTGTCAGTACAAGACTGATCAAGAAAGTTCTGGACTTCAGAACTGATTTAACTGACAGGTAATAGATGCACATACTAACAGATGCAGGTTGAGAAATATTCTTAAACAATAGCATCACCAGACTTCCTTGTACATGCAGACCAGTCCCTCTGCATGGTCACCCCTCTCAGAAGTCACCAGTCTTGTCTATGTCATGATCATGAGTACAACACAACGGTTCCAAAAATTTTGTGGGCCATCAGTTTGCCAAGAAAATCTGACATGAGACCAACTGAGAAGTTCATTGAGGAATGGCTGAACTACAGAGTACCATTACTATTACTGAACTGCTGTGACTCCTGCAAGGACACTCTTGACATAGAATGGACATACTGCTTTTCAGAAATACAGAACGTGCTTAACACGAATGAGCTTCTCACCGAAGTCCTCCTCCTATTTACCATAAAGAAGGAATGCTCGACCACTTAAGAAAAAAAATACTGTGAGGATAACGCACTTTGATGGAACATAAAGCATGGTATCAAGAGTCAGCGGGCAAGAACACGTGGTATACAGAAAGGCAGACTCAAGAGGAAGCATACCATTAACTTTCTCTCGGGTGATGCGCTCCACATGGATAACCCACTTTCGGCGATAGACCTGGACAACCTTTCCTTCTCGGCCCTTATACGTGCCTCGAACAACTTGAACTTCATCGTCCTTTCTCACCGGCACAGACCGTACCTGGCATCAAAACCCCTCTTTTCTTTGCCGTCAGTGCAGCTCTTAATACATTAGGCGTCCAAAGGAGCTAAAGAATGCGAAAAAGAAAATCGACCACGACAGTGCAAACAAAGAGACATGACTTTACGTTGTATTTGTTCTTGAGATCTGAGGAAAGTGCAGCGCTCATGAGAATGCGCCGCACACTTGAAGGTGCACTAAAGTGCGCCTTCCGAGACTTACGCCTTGAGCTACTCACACCTGCACACAAATCCAGGCTTCTTAAAGCTCCCCAAACACTGCAGAAAACTCCCAAACTTCACGCCAAAGCTATCAAGAACCAAACCGCAATACAAAAGACTACACAACGCCACCCGCCACTAGCCACAGCAGTGGAAGAAACAAAACCTAACCAAACCAAAAACAAAAAAGAACAAAAAGCAAAAGCGAGAAAGCAAAAAAATGCTTGAAAGGTGAAAATGGAGAAGACTATTACGTGAAGAGAACTTCATGGCTGCTGGTACCGCGAACGGTGACGAAGAAGAGAAAGAAGAGAAGCAGCGGCTCCTGCACCTGGAGCTGCGCAAGTCAAAAGAGAGCTGCAAACATCGCCTCCCCTGAACCTTAGGGTTTCCCAGAATACCACCAAACCCTAATTTCATCGGATGAACAGAAAGTAACTGTTCATCCCAATCCTGAAACGTCCAAAGCATCATCGAGATGAGAATTATGAGAATTCTGTTGGATTAGTGCCTCTGATTAGGGGCTCTAATCTCAGTGATTAGTGCTAGAAGAGCTAATTAATTTCTCTAATTGGGGTTAGGAGCGCTAATTAATCTATAGGATTAGGGTTTGCGTCCCACCGGCTTCTTCTCTTGCTGTTGTTGTTGCGTCCGTGTTTTTGCGTGGAGAGAGAGAGGAAGGGAATAACGGATGGAGGTTTCTATTTGGCGTGATTGCCGTTGTGTGTGTTTCCGTGGTTCTTAAGCTTTCTAGCAATGGTTGAAGCTATATTGTGTTGAGGGTTTCATTGAATCCTGCGATTAGTAGGCAATTGAGGGTTTGGACGAGAGACAGACGAAAAGAGGAGGAGAGGAGAGTGAGGAGGAGGAGGAGGAGATGGATCCTAAGGCGCTACTGGATAGCTTATGGGGAAGGATCGGGACCTTCCTTTTGACCAGCAAAAAAAGAAGAAGTTGCAGTTTGACGACCCTCAGGTTTGGATTGCTCGTCTTTGTATTTGTACCAGATGGCAATCCGGTTGTTTTGCTGGTAATGAGTGCTTAGGTTTTCTGTCCAGGGATTGTGTGAGTGCAACTGGCTTGTTTTAAGTAGACGAGATTAGCGAAAATGCGGGAGCAATTCTCGGAGACCAACAAGCGTAGGATTAGTAGGGCAGAGGGATGATGCTATAGGGGTTTCATTTGTTGTTATTCTTTTGCGTGTTTGCAGGTTTGTCATTACCATTTAGTAGCTTTCTGTCCGCATGACTTGTTTCCAAACACAAAGAGCGACCCAGCCAGGGTCCAGTATGTTTGTTTCCAAATTTCCTTACAGCTTATCAACACCACTTGAGGTTCTAATGTTTTTGGAGAGTCTGAAGCTGCTGCTGCACTACTTGCAGGTGAACTTTATTTGGGAGATCTTAGTGGTCATGGCTGGTTGTGGTGTGTGCACAAGGCACAAAAGAGTATGTGACCATTGGACAGATACATGGCAAGAAGATATGAGGTGGGATATGGAGAATGCAAAGATCTATCAAGGCCAGGAGCAACCAAACTCCAGAGAGACTTTCACATCCCTTGGCAATTGAAAAATGGTACTTGTCTTCACATAAAACCAGAAGTCTTCAAGTAAATTTTGCCTCATCCTTGCATAGTCTGCACTTGTGTTTAAAGTGATGACAATGGAACTTTCTCCCCTAGTTATATATAATTTTTTGTATTTCAGCTCCATGAGGAAAACTGAGTACTGTATTTATTGTGTTTGCTGTCAGAAGAGGTGGATCTCACAATGTATGCTTCAAGCAAAAGGAGCATGGTGTTTGCAGCCATAGAGAATATTGTTACTGACCACACTTAAGGCTACTCCCCAAATGATTCTCTTGGCAAATATGCATTCTCTTGGTGGTCACGCCAGATGAATAAACTGTGAGCCATAAGCTGTGACTCAATATAAGGAGGTTCTATCCCTCCATTCTTTCTGAACTCAAATGTTAGCAGAGTTGAAGTGCCTATGGGATACAGTAATAAGCTGTACTGTTTTGGACAGCATGGCAATGATGTTTACCTCACCATGTTGTATATCACAGAACCCAAACTATATGGTCAAAACTGTTTATCTCACCTGCCAGTAGTTTGGCAAAACCCTTGACACTAGACCATCTTCAAAGTATGCAAACCCCTAAGAATTTTGTATGGAGAAATCTTCCAAACAAAACAATTTTTGTTGGACTGCCAATGCAAGACACTGTGGGAAGACAATGATGACTCTTGTTGGTCACCATGAAAGAACAGTTCATAGCACAGGAAAAAAATTAGAATTGGGATTTCTTATGCCCCTAGGGCATAAACAGTGCAAGCCTTACCAAGGTTGGTACCTTCTAATGTGGTAAGATGTGTAGGCAGCCCATCTACACACAAATTTGTGTGCAAAAAGATGCTCTGGCACATGCACGCATGGTGATGAATCAGAGAGGATACTCCTTTTGAAGTAATTCCAGGTCGTGCTTGTCGCAAGCATCAATCAAATCAGATCGTGATGCACAACTGCAAAACAATTTACAGATAACCTCAGACACAGAATCTGATCAAATGAACAAGGCAAGCATGCAATGCACAGGGCTCCAAATTGAGAAATCAGGTGTTCTAATCTGGGCATATAAATGCAAGGAATTGTGGTGAACTGCAAACTTCTGAACCAGTTGCAGTGTGAAACACATATACCTGAATGAGATACGTAGGTATTGCCAAGCATGATCTGCTTTGGGATTCATAGCCAAGGCCCGAATATAATATCGAATAGACTCCTTGTATTGACCCTGCCACCAATTTTTTGGTTCCGCAGAATAAGTAATAGTACTAAGGCCACACAATTCCCTTCGTTTGTCTGAAATGTAAGTTCAGTAATTGGCACAAAGTCAATTCATTTATGCACAAAACTGAAGAAATTTACCTGATTTGCATAGCCAATGCCCATGTTAGACCATGCTCGCACATAGTTAGGCTTTAAATCCAGTGCCTGCAAGCACACCCACAGACCCTTTCAGAATTATTAATACCAAACCCTGTGTTTTAATCAACCACCATATGGCCTAGTGACCTAAAACTCCATCTGTCAGGAATACCTCAATGTTTCAATTACATGAATTCTCACATGATGCAATATTGGGATTGACATCCAGTCCACAGACCAACATGCAGGAAAGAAAATCTCCTAGCAGACAAAAAACTGAATGAGAGTATGTTGGACGACTGACCTCTTGGTAGGCATAAATAGCATCGGCACTACGGGCACTGTTGGCTTGTGTGGCACCAAGCTTATTCCACAGGGAATAATCACGAGGCTTCAGCTTTAGGGCTGTTTCAAATGATGTAATTGCTTTCTCATAGTCACGGGAGAGATTGTAAAGCACTCCTAACACTGTGTGCACATCCCCATCCTCTGGCATCATTTGTGCCGCCTCATTGAACAGATTAGCAACCTACATAGAATTCCATTCAAGGACACCCTTCCTCATCAGTTCCAGCCCATATGATGACAAACAAGACAGAGTATGCAATGATTACATTTCCTGAGATACCATGCTACCTATCAATTGAAGCAGCCAAACATCAGATGCAATTTCATTTTGTCCAAGATGGATGTAATTATGAGACAGGAACTGAGTATTCTCACCTCTGTATGGTTAAGGTGATCCACAGCATCATGAGGAACCAGCATCCCATACTTGGGATGGTGCTGTAACCATCCTCTCAAATACTGCAAAGCTTCTTCCTGCTCCAACTCTGTAAATACCAGCCTTGTATATCAACTAACCTATTGATACTTTCACAATTCAGGTGTCACCATGAACAGCACATGCCAATAGGCTATGAGAATTGATGACCACAGAATGTGCATGAAAGACAACCAGAAGAAAGTACTTATATTGTCCTTTGGAACCACAATGGCCATGGTACCCAGAGAGAGATATGAGACTTCACAAGACTTTGCAGGCCTTAAGCTTCTGAGTAGCGAACCAGCTACCATGTTGCAGAAAGAAAGCGATTGAAAAATGTCCATTCATAGCTAATATAGCCAGCCAACTGAGGGGAGGAGAGAAAAGGATGAGACAAACCATTCGTGTGGCTGACACCAAGGGCAAGCAGGACCTCCAAGTTTGAAGGATCAGCATCCCTTGCTTTTACCATGGATGCAATTGCCTACACCCAACAAGAAGCCATGAATGAGGAGCAGTTCACCTTCACAAACACTCAGCAACCTAAAGACTATCAGCAACACACTCCTGCCAACTGTAATAGTGCTTCATGGAAACTGGAAATGCCCACGCACTGTGACATATCCTGCCTTTGAGTAGAAGCCTCAATCACTGCTGTCACTGAATTTGTAATCATCAAGTAGAGAGAAGAAAATGTTGTACCCTTGTGACATCCTCTCATAATAAGCAGATAAAACAACTAGATAGCAACATAGAATACTGATGGCAACACACCTGCCGATCATCATCATTCTCAGCATGGGTAATGCCCAGTAAGCGCCAGCCTTCAGGATTGTCAGGATTCTTCAGCACCTCAGCTTCCAAGGCCAGAACAGCCTCACTTAGCAATCCTCTCCTAAATAGTTCTTGGCCCTCCTTCAGTGGATAGGGATGACCCACATATGGATTTTGATCTGCAAATTGGTACACAAACCTGGATGATGCTGCTACCCTCTGCTCTCCCTTTACTTGCTCCTCCACAAATCTACATCACCAGAAAATTATTAGTACCCCTGCTAAGTAATTCTAAAACACCAAGTGAAGCAGAGTTCCTCCAATTTCAAATGAACAACCAAACCTGCACCAATTGAACAACCCTCCCCTAAACCCTAACTGCAGAAACTTCAGCAAGGAACAATGGATCTCCTGAGAACCTCTTGAATGAATAACAATAATTCACCAATATTCAACTAAATGATCATTGAATCAGGAGAGAGGACCCTACTTGTCATACGAGTCTAACCAACTAGAATTTGATTCATTGTCGAAGGATCCCTTAGCCATTTGGTCCCCAAACTCATCAGCCCAATCTTTCACTCCCAGTTTAGAGAATTCATCAACCCAATCACTGGTTGATGCAGCCTCATGCCTTGTCCTCCCAAAATCCTCAGCCCAAGTGTCCCCGCGATGCATATGCTGTGCAAGCAGAAAATGAAGTCTTATAAACATCCTTTGGTTTGGATCAGGAACGAAACTGGATAGTCTTTCACTCATTTAACAACCATTCAGACCGGATGCTAGACTCATCATCAATGAAATCAAGTGCAAACTGTGAAACTTAGATACTGGAAACTCGTCTGACTCCCACAACAATCATAACCACAAGCTATAGCAACTAAAACCATGTAAGCCTCAATAAGTAAAAGAGAGAAATGAAACCTCTCCAGCTGTGAATTCAGCAGCCCAAGTTTCTGGTGGAGCAGGATGCTGCTGTTGAAATTCATCAGCCCAGGTATCTGAGACAGGGTTGGCAACACCAGGCTTCACCTGGTTGTCATCCACTATAAGTTCTCCTCTGCTCATCTTTGACACAAACTGTAGAAACTTGGAATTCTGTTCAAGGAAACACATTACAGTGGTTGGTGGAAGGAAACCCATGCCTTCCATACTATTGAGAATGTAAAAGGATACAGCCAATTTGTTTCTCCTAACTCAGAGAAAAAACAACATCAGATTGGACTTACACATCAGGTCCAGTAAAGGTATTCCTTAACAGTGAAAGTATCCTGAAGACCAAACCTGAAACTTGGGATCTTGATTCTGAGAGAGAGTTTGAACAAGAGCATGTGTCTGCTCCATTGCACCCAAATTGCCCATTTCCCCACGACCCAGTCGCCCCCTTGCTGCCATCTGGCCTTGTTGCTGAAAAATGTCCCAACAGAAGTATGTTAGTTCCCAGAAATCCTCACAATATGTTTGCTTTTGTCTAAACCTGTCTAGTAGTTTAGACCTACCAAATTTACTTCAGATGTTACAATAGACAATGATCCAATCCTCAAGTGCTGCCTAATTTCTTCACCACTGACATTGCTCAAATATAAAGAGGAACCTGTTGAAATTGCTGAGCCCATTGATCACCATCCTGCTGATTGTGGAACTCATCTGCCCAGCTAACAGGTGCAATTTGGTGGCCATATTGGCTGTGAAAATCATCAGCCCACTGGTCTGCAAGAGGAACAGGGGATGGTGGTCCAATCTGTTGTTGCCGCACAGGAGTGCTCTGAGCATACCCCTCCTTCCATAATTGCTCAAATTCTGAGAGCTGACCAGCTAGAGGTCCCTGAGTTCGAAGATTGCCTTCTATATCCAACGATTGCAAAAGAGCATTCACCTGTAATGTACAGAATGCTCATGTCACAGTGCATAATTGTATTGACATTGGTATTAAGGTCCTTCAACAGTTTCAAGCAAGCTACAATTACTTGCATGGATTCTTAGTCACCAACCCAAGTGGCTTTTGGTCAATGAGTTTTGCAAGTTGGCTACATTGCTCAATGAATTTTGCAAATTGACTACATTGTTCAAACAAAAGCTTCGGGATATGAACTGCAGGTCACTCTGGTGTGTTTGAAGTATTCCAAAACCCAGAGGGTATCCAATACCTAGAAGCAGAGGATGGAAAATACCTGGGAATCTGCAAAAGCATCACCCCTGTCTGCAAAGATATGACGCCCCATTATACTGCTACGGTCACGGATGCGACCTTTGTCTGTCTGTGAGAGACCAAGCTCTGGCAGTCTGACGGCAGGGAAAGGTGCATTGGTGCGACTGCTGTCCAAAAAGGAGTGAAGAAACCCTGAAAGAACATGCTGGGGTGGAGCTGCATGGACACATACAGATATGCAAAGAAATCTCAAAGATAATATTGAGTTGGAGGGACCATCAAGAAAGACAGGCAAAGAGTGGATCTGAGAGTCTAAATCCATCAGAACAGCTGTAAATAGTTTTCTTACTGGAATGGCATATACTTTACAATGCAAAGTTGCTTTCCAAATGACAACAATGCCAACACTGAACAAAGAAGGTTGAAAAAGTTAAGTGTATTTACTGACCATCCAAAACAGGTGGAAGACCAGTAGGGCCAGGCTCTTGTCTGTAAATGCCCTCAAATTCCTGAAAAAGATCACCTTCAGAATTTCGAGCAAGTGCAGGTAGTTGAGGAGGTGGTGGGAGCCGCCTATCAAGAGCCTGGTTCCAAGCATTCACAAACTCTCGAGAGTCACCCACCTGAAATCCCCCAAGGAAGTCTGTTGGCACCTGCAGACAAAACACTCTGCATGCATGAGCCCAACAATTCAGCTGACTATACATTTTGTGAGTTTCAGCTCCACAGCTGAAATCACCAAATTTTCTGCAACCCTGAAATCTTCAAACCAAAAAGCTTCTGATAGTCAAGTCTGAGAATAGGAAATCAGGAACCCTAATTTGAGGGTACATTCAAAAGGGCATTCTGAGAACCAAAGAAGGCAGAATTCTTGAAGTTCTCTGCAGTCACACTCACAATTGCATTGAGTATGAATACCAGAAAACTGGCAAAAGAAGAATAAAAGTACAAATGTACTAAACCCTTAACAATGAATTGATGCAGATGATCTGACATGCTCGCCACTTTCTTCCACCCTCAACTTCCAGCTTCAGCTACAGCTTCAAGACCGTGATAAGAATTCCTAACTCTGGGATTTGCTTCCAGATTTGACTTGCACGACAACAAGACGAAACCTGGGGAAGAAATACCTGGGCTTGTTGGGAACCCTGGCCAAAATCAAGCTCAGAGCCGGGCAGGGATGTGAGAGGGCCTGTAGGGCCTAACTGTGGTCCGTTTTGTTGGCCTGGGCCTGCCAATCCGGGCATCTCCCTAAGCCTCTCCTGTTCATTGCAAAGCTATGTCAACACACCAAAACAGGTCGCCCTCTTTGCATTCCAAAGCCCAGCTTGAACCCTAGAAGACAGCAAGGTAATGCTGATACGAGAAACTGAAGAAATTACAGAACAAAACATGGTGCAAGGGGGGCTGGCAACAAGCCTGTGACTTGGACGCGGATCCCAAGATGGAATCGGCAAGTCCTCCCAGGGGATTGGAAGAAGATGAGCCATCAGAACCCGGCACTGCGCAGCCCGATCCCCCCATCACTAGATCCCGCAACGCCATCGTATCCTCCTCCCTCCGCCCGCTGCCCCTTCCCTCTCTCGGTACAGTAACAAAACCAAAAGGACTCTACTACTTCTCCTCTCCAAAACTTGTCATAGAAAAGCAATTCCACAAACTCACGCAGTACGTATTGTGAAAGTTCTCAAATCTCCTCCTCCTTAAAAAACCCAATACATTTCCCCTTATCAAAACGGAAAAGCTCTGAAATCAACTCCTCAAGAACCCAACTCACTGTCCTCAACCAAAAAAACAAAACAACAAAAACACTAGTGAGAAGGTGCAATTCTTGACCCAATTCTCCAAAAAAAAAATCAATTCTGGGACAAGAGGAAGTTCTGTTGGAGATCAGTACTTCGAATCACAGGGCACGCAGTGAGAGACACGCAATTGCGCAGAGAAACGCAAGCAGCTCCGGCCATGGCAACCACGTTCACCATCGCCACAGAGCTTCTGAAAACGCATTTCACACACAGACAGACAATCGACGAGCGTTGAGAGACGGTACACGGTAGTGCCCTATTTACTACGTAGCAGATAATTTACCGGCCTCTCAAACGAACCACAACATCCTCTACAACTAAGTTTTTTTACTTTTCACCTTAGTCAGCCGAGAGTAAGAGCACCTCCACCGGTGCTCAGTATGTGACTCCAGACAGTAAAATTTATAGTGAAAAAGTCAAAATGTGTGGGTTTAGCTCAGGAAATTCGTTTTTCTGCACCAAATTCGTGAAGCTTGCCGTGACTGGTAAAAGGCGCAACGCAGTTGTGCACCTCCAAAAAAGAGTGTAATAAATTGGACCTAACTGCCACTCAGTATTTTTGATTGGTCGATCATAATGATTTGGTCCACGTGGTTTGCGATTAGTAGTTCCCACGCATATGCAGTTCTAGTTACAGTTTTATTTATAGTTTTATTGGTGGGGTTGCCCAAAAAAACAGCGACACTTCAACATTTATTTTTATTATCCAGAGTGACATACGGAGTACCGGTGGAGGTGCTCTAACATAATTAGCTTATTAGGTAACTAACCCAAGAGGTAGGTAGGTACCCAACAATAGGTAGGTACCTAACAATATCGCGAAGCAATGTTTTATGGCACAAGCGGTAAATTACATTTTAACCGGTTTTTATTTACCTCTCATGGTTAACTATATCTGTTTTGGTGGATTTACCAGAGGCGTAAAACGTCTCTAATGGCAAGCAGTGATTTTTTACCCGTCGTCTTTCCCCTAACGTGACGGGTGAAAAGATCGCCGACCATGATTCTTCGCTCGTTACCCGATCACGGGTAAAAAGACCACCGAGCAGTGGTTTACTACTACCCATGGGTAAATATGTTTCATACCCAATGGCTTGTTTTTAATCTCACTGGTAAAATATCTGTCTATTATGGATTTCCTAGTTTTTTCCCCTAGGGTTAATAGATCTCGAAGCCATGTTTTTTTTACCACGTCGTTCTGTGAGAATGTGACTGCGGTAAATTCGGAGAGGATCACGGTAACAGCCCGTAGCTAACGGCTGGCGGTGTCCCACGGTCATTTTTAGCAATTTACCCGCCGCGGGTTGCTGACCGGGCTTTAAAGTTACATCCGTCGAGTATCGCCGGTCTCCCGAACCGGCTCGATTGCGCTGTTGGTCGGTTATCAGGCCTGGCCTCGGGTCACTGCCGGTTCTCTCTCTAGACGTCCCTCCGCGGCCCTCCGTGTTCTCGAAACATACCCATTGCAAAGTGTATCGACCACGGTTCTCAACATACCCAAGCCCCGGTCAAATCATCTTCTTTGAACTGCTGGTTCCTTGATGAAAACCTCCGGTTCTTTAAACCCTTGACCTTAGCCTAATGCTAAGACTGAAATTGATTTCCAAAATAATATATTAATTCATTTTTTCTTTGACAAAACAATAGAGCTAATAAATGGTGAAAGGAAGTCTTTATTCCCAACTATTTTTCATTCATCCACCACCATACCATGCCATGCCATGATTCTTTTCACTGGTATGGCATGTGGAAAACCTTAAGGGCCCTATGATGGCAATAATTGGTCTGAATTTTCATGTCAACAACATAAATCAGTTCCAAAATTTGAAGAATTTGGAAATGGAAGTTTTCACAATTCCAAGTATTAATTCTAAATCAGTTACACAATTTTCAAGGTTTTTAAAAAGTATAAACAACTAATGTGTGTTTTGATTCCAACAAGTTCAATTAGAGGTTTTTGGAATTGCATTGGATTCAAAGATTATTAGGGTTTTATTATTTTTTTAATAAATAGATTTTATGTCATTAATTGAGGTAAAGCTCTCTATTATTGTTGAAACAATTCCATGATTTTTGTGAAATGAGTTTAAACATTTCCAACAAAGTAATCAATTCTTAATCAAGATGATTTATGATTTATGATTCATCTCATTATTTTCCATTAACCTATAACTCAGTTGACATGTGTTTGCAATAGTGTTGGCTAGCTATTGTTTTTTAACCCGGGTCCATGTATCAATAATCTAATAGTTATGCATTGATTTTATTTTTTTTATCTCATTAAATAACCTACTTGTCTAGTATCGAATTTACAAATTTTAATAATCTACCTAGATGACCCATTTAGGTTATCAATGTTAAAATACTAGACATGTTTATAATTGAAAATATAAAAACAGGAAAAAAATTATAAACAATTTTTTTTAAAAATCCGTTAATTGGTGTATAACTAACAATATGACTAGCAATTTTCAACTAGGTATTTGAGGTCTAACTCTTATGCATAACCAATGATTATTATTTTAAATAATCAAGTAAGTGATAATCAGGATATTATTTTGATATTGATAATTAGTGGGTCTAATTTGTTAATTTAAATTATGACCTACCTAATTGGTTATTGTTGGAAAAAAAAATAATTGGTTCACACCAATTTTTAACACACAATTGGTTTAATCTAACATTTTCACATCAATGCATATGTAAGCTCATTCAAATGTCATCCAATAGGTATTATCATTCCAAATAGAAATACTTGGAAGTCAACAATTCATTGTTTATTGTATAAAGCATAATAAAAAATGTGTGCAATTCATTAATAAATTTTCCTAGATGTTACTTATTATATAATAAAGGCAAGTGCATTCACACCTATTATGTGAGGATTTTATCGTTGCTTATCACATTCAAAATTATGTGCAAGTTATTGTTTTTACCCATAAACATGAAAACTTAAACAATGTATGTACAATGAGAGTTAATTTTTAAAGGTTAGGAAACACAAAAACACACTACAAAGAGGACCAAATTGGTTTGCTTTGACATTTAAGGATTGAATGTGACAACAAAGGCCAATGAATCTGAAAATTTGATCAATTTTTTTCAAGCCCTTTTGGAAAGCAATTTATCATGTCTTTGTTTATAGGTTCAAACCATTGTTGGCCAAGTATTGAATGAAAACACAAAATTGAATTGGCTTTCAATTCAATTATCTCCCATAAAATAATTAGTATCACCTACATTGATATTTAGGATGATACATGCCCAAAAGGTTATAAATGTTGAAAAAACCAATTTAGTAAGAATTGAATTTTCTTGGGGTCATTCCAAAACTTGAACCTCATGTAAATTATAATACAACCACCCATGTCCAATTCTTAATTAATAGGTTAATTAGTGTTAATTAAGGTTAGTTTTAGGGTTTAAGGTAGTTGCCATGCAATGTAGTGGAGAGGAAAGAAATAAGGGTGAAAGCATGGCTAAGTGGTTCAAAATGACATTTGAGAATCCATAATTTGACACCAATGATTTTTTTTGTAGTTTTAACAATTATCAAACCATAAATTCTATAATATCCCCTATGGTTTTAATCATAAATATTAATAAACCAACCTATGAATATCCCTAAACATGTGATTAATCAAAAAAATTCTTGCATAAGATTAAATTTTTTAATGTGAAATGGATTCTCAAGGATACAAATTTACAACAATTACATCATTTTTAAAAACTAATTAAAAACATACATATTAAAAAAGTTTCAATGCATTTCACTAATAAATTTTTCATTTCATGATTTATTTTTCTATTTTTATTTTTTGACACTACTTTGACACATTTTTTGAGTCAACATTTTTTATTCTTTATGTGTGATAGACATAATGTTGTAATTTCAAAAGTTCATTATGAGTCCATAATCGTTTTAGGATTCACTCCAAATTTTTTATGATGATTCCTATTAAAGTTTATGACAACATGAATAATTAAAAAATTGATAATGCTAATTTTAAATATGGCTTTAAGTTTTACTTTTGTATGTAATCTAGAAAAATTACAAGTGTGACACTCCAAATTGTCCACCTATTCATGCTTTCACCCATAAAAACCTTTTATTTGTATAAAAGGAACCTAATTCCTTTTAAACCCATTTTATTTTCTTGTTTGCTTTCATGTTTTTTTCCTTGTTTCATTGTTTTATTGTGTGTTTTGTTTTCTTATGTGTATGTTTGGCTTCATTTGCATTGTTATTTTTAATCATTGCCCTTACTATTAATTGTTGCCTTGTTGTTTGTCATTACCTTTGTTGTTCATCATCATTTCTTGTTGCTTATCATCACCATTGTTGCCTTGTTGTTCCTTATTGCCTTTCTTGTTGTCATTGCCCTTGTTGATGGTTGTCACTTTTATTGTTCATTGTCATTTTATTGTTCGTCATCGTTGTTGATTCTCATCATCATCTTGTTGTTTGTCATTACCATATTGCTTGAGCTAAGATTAACATTGCTTTTGCATGTCACTCTATTGTTATTCATCGTCTCTTTATTACATGTCTTATTTCCCCCCTTTTTATGGTGATGGTATTTCCTTCCTGCCTTCAACGTGTAAGTTGTGTAGTTGGAACTTTGTGAAGGCTACAACAAGTGGTGAGTTTTTTTTCCTTTTGGTTTTTTTTTGGGTTTGTTTTGCTCCTCTTGTATGGTTTTTTTATGGCTTGCAAGGGTTTGTTTATACATTTAATTTAGGCTTTGGATTTTGGGTAAATTGGGGTTGTCAAATTTTTGTTGTGATTTGTTTGTGTAGGACCATCTATTACAAATGACACTTTGATTTGAAATGAAAGAGAATCATTTTGACTTACATTCTTTAATCCCATATTTATAAACAAGGATTGACCTTCATTTGCACTTGCATATATTCATTGTCATTTTATTTTTTTTGCATTATGCATCATCTTGAAAAAAATGAATGATGAACTTGTAAATGTTTATAATTTCTTGCATTGTTTGCATGTGTATGATTTATCGATATTCAATAATTACAACAACCAAAACTCGAAAAGACATTAAATGATTTGGTTTTCTCAACTTTGGTCTTTAACAAAAATTTTAAATATGGAATCAATACATGTGAAGGAGGATTTAAAAATTTCCATGAATGAAAGTGAAATTGCATTGTCCAAGACAAAATTGAGAAGGAAAGGTTTAATAGATCTAAGACATTGCAAAGTTCACAATTGAATAATAATGAATTAGTGCATTTAATCATGAAGAAATTACATGAACAAAGATATAGTTGGAAACCTCATGGCAAAAATTCTTTATATTGGACATTTTATTGACATTGTGTTAGTGATAGGTCAAAAGTGGATGTGAATGTCCTATAATTGATGTGTTGTGTAATATGTTATAATTTAATGTTTTTTCTACAAATTTCAACCAAAAGGACAAGGTTGAAGAAATGTCTAATGTCTTATTTCAAGAGTAATGATATAATTGCATTGAAGAAACATGTGGATGTAAACCATGGATTAATTACAAAAAAAATTGAAGAATAAATGAACAACAATGTGAAAAGTCCAATGGAAAAACAAGTTGTAAAAAAAAGGCATGCAATAAATGGGAGTGTAATCTTTAACTTTTTGGGGGGCCATAGATCATTATCAAAAGGATAATGTGCACCAAAATGAATTTTTGGAGAATTTGAATCTTCTTGTTGTCAAAAACCATCTCCCCATTCAATTTGTTGAAAGTATCTAGTTGAAGCATTTAGTAATGCAATTATCCCTTCATGTTAATTTCTTTTTTAGAAATTTTTGTTATTAGGAAATGTTACCAAACCTTGTTGGGAAAAAAAATTAAAAATGTTTCACCAATTTTGGCAGATTATGTATTTGCAACCACAAGTTTTAATCTTTGGATGTCCAAAGGAACGCATGATGGTTTTGCATTGGTTGTGATTTTTTAAGGAAAAGATTACATGTCAAAACATACTACAATTGACTTATTCGAAGCATATAAAACTCCATGTGAAACATTAGTAAGAAATTTACAAGATCTTTTAAAGCAATATGGATTGACAAAAAAAAACATTGTTTATGTGAAGGATGAAGGTCAAATTTGAATACCATGATAGTTGTTCTAAGGTCAATAATGAGTTGTGAAACTTTGGGTGTGGTTGAAAGTTTTTAGAACATATGTTTTGGACATGCCTTTTCCAAGGCTTGTCAATATGCAACTATTGAAAAAAGAATGTGCAAAGGTTTGAAATGTGTTTCCATCAAATCTACCTTATTAGATTTGAAAAAATGTATAACATGGTTTTAAAATCTAGGAAAAAGAAGACAAGAATGGATGAAAGCTTGCATTATTGCATGCTTCAAGCTTAAAAAATTAAACACATCTATCAAAATAAAATGATATATAAGTTTTTTTATTTAGGGTTTTTTTTAATGGTTTTGAATCTCCTCATTATAATTTTTTTCCTTATGATTAGAGAATTGATTTATGCAAGTTTGCAAGCAAAGTGATCATGTTTCCTTAAGCTTTTCAATTTTGAGAAAATAGTATCTTCTATTACAACATGCAAATTGGTGTTAAGATCATTAGCTATGTGTCCCCTCCTCTCACACAACATATATCACAAATTATTGTAGACATGTTATCTTTTGTTGCCACTACTTATGTCTTAAACCAATAAAGGGATCACTAGTTGTTGAATGATGCTTTGAATGTTTGCACATCCACGAGCTTTAAACTAAAGGAAGAAATGAATTGTCTTCCTATTTTGGATGTTTCAATTGATGATGGTTTAGGTTTTGATATTGAATTGGGAAGTCTTGCAGGAAACATCAAAACAGAAGTATGTGGGGTCATTGACTCCTTTTTCTATTTGACAAGATATGATGAGAAGAGGGCTCACAATATGTTGGCTTTGATGTTAAATCTTATATTCAAAAATTTGATATTGTTCTCCTTTTTTATTAATCATGAACAAAGGGTGACCACAGTTGAAGAGTATGATAACTTGTTTTTTATCTTCTCGAGGTCTTATCATCATTTGCATCCATTATCTAAGGTTGATAGTTCTTTTATTAACATGATTGATCAAAATAATAATTTGGATATCTTTGTTCAATAATTGCAAACATTAATGAACTTGTGAAAGAGCTTGTTTGTCAAAAGCCCCTAGTTTTTTTGGGTAGATTATATTTCAAAATGTGATCTTATGTTTTTTCCTAAAAATTAGAATCTTTGTAATAAAGCTTGCTAGCTTTTCTTTTAGCCCTAGAAATATTTGAAAATTTGAAAATTATTTGTATATTAAGTTAAACTCTTACATTGATGTTTAAAAAAATTTGCATTTAAATATAACCAACTAATCTGAATCATTGTGTAATAACCTATTTTGAAAGAACTAGTTTAGAGTGAGAAAAAAAAATTCATAAAATATATTAAAATTAAATAATCATAAAAGATATTAAAATTGATTTTTTTAATGATAAAACCATTTAGGTTATCAATTAGAAAATATATAAAACTAGATCAATTATTCAAAAAAATTAATAACTAGCCAACACTAGTTCAAACATTCAAACTTAGTTTCATGCTATATTAAAATTTGAATTATATATAGTCATATTTCTTTTCTGAGCTTTTTGAAAAGTGGTGTATCATGTGTATATTTATAAGTCCAAACTCAAATTAAGGCTTAAACTTCATCCATGTAACCCAAGGTAACCAAAATAACAACCAACCAAAAAAACCAAATGGGTCTAAATAGGAACAATGCATGCCCCCATCATTCTTGAATTCTTTGAATTGTTTCCCCCTCAACAACATTTTACATTATTTGTTTGACAAATTATCAAATCATGCACATAAGTCCAAACATGGGAAACTTATAAGCCAAAACATTTTTGGATGCATTTTTAAAAAGCATTCTTCAACAATTAAATTTGGATATACCTAATGACATCCCCCAAATGTGAGGTGCTTGGAAGCTATGAAGGAAGAAATGTTCCTATGAAACAGCTCACAGTGCCCGCAGTGGCTAAATGCTGCAGTCATCACAATCTCGAGTTCTAGACGTCCCTCTTACAGAGCCGTTTACAATCGTTTCCTCGAGGCTAGAGTTCGTGAGAAACGTAGCGATCCGCATGGAAGACGGAAGCTTGGGATGGGGCGAGGCACCCTTCCTTCCTTCCGTCACAGTCGAAGACCAGCCCACTGCCTTGACGAAAGCTTTGGAAGCGTGTGTAATGCTGGAAAGAAGCGCATCAGCTATGAATTCTGTGGCATTTTGGCGTCAAGTTTCCGGCCTTCTCCCCGGCCATGAATTTGCGTCAGTACGCTTTCCTCTTCACTGGCATTCCCTCGAATGCTGAAATGTAACGCTCTTGGGTCTAGTGGCTTTAGGGTTTCGGGTATTGGGTCTATGGCTAAAGCAACCATGATACCAAGATTACCTGAGGATGGCTATTAGAATTTTCCATCTCAGAAAAGGGCATTCTCTCTCAGGTAAAAGAGACTCTAAATCATCAGTGTCATCAACAGAAGAAGCTTCACAGAGTGGAATTGTGTATGCAATAGGTGAGGGCAGTGGCAGGTTGCACATGGAGATGCAAATGGAGATGGCAGTGGTGGATGCAGTTGCACACAGTCTGGCCATATCTGTGTGGCAGCTCTTTGGTGGACATGGTGATTCCATCATCACAGATATCATGGCAAGACCTAGACCCTAAACCTGCCTAGGAATTTCTCAGAGATTTTATCTTATCATTGAAACTTTCATCCTAAGGCTTTTTTGAGGGTTTACATTATCCTTTCCAACTTTGGTAATGTCATGCTGACATTAGACATTCAAAAGATGTGTTGTTTTTGTCTGCATGTAGAGTCCAATTTGTTCTCCTGGTGAAAGATGCAGCCTGAATCATTGAAGAAAGGTTGGTGGATGTTGTGAACATAAAACTGAGTAAAATGGGAGTCCTTGCTGCGCTCAACAAGGAGTTGACATCTTTTAAGTTTGCCAGATTTCTTCTCTGAGCTTGGCTCTGTTGAAATAGCTGGCAGCAGTACAGATGGCCTTCTTGGCTCCTTGAAGAAGGCAATGACAAGCATGAGGTATGATCCCCACCCCCAAACCATCAACCACCCAGGAGCTGTGACAAAATTCACTGGCGCTCCAAAAAGTTGCACAATTTTTTTGTACAAATGTGCACACTAAAGCCAGTGTCTTTTTACATGGCTCCCAAAATCATGGTGCCATCAATAAATGCTTGCAGAGAACAAAGTGAACAAAGATGGATGGTATTCTTTTGGACTCAATTGTCAGAAATGACCTCCATAGGAGAGGTTCTTTAAAAACCAGCATTACAATAAATGAAGGTGACATTGCCGGGGTGTGGGAGAGAAACCTCACCTCAAAGTCAACATGGCTAAGGAGTCCAGCAATGGCTGGACCTGCTGCCACACCCAGTATCTGGAGGTGCCACCCATAACAGTGACCCTCCATATCCTGATTCTGTACTGAATGAGTAAATAGGTCCATAAGACAGTATGAAACTACTACTGTTTTTTGGAAGGTTTAGGGTTTACAGTATGGCACTCACAGGAACATTTTCATCCTCATCTTCCTCTGCATCTTCATCCATGGCTTTTGCATGACTCACACCATGGCAAGTGCCACTCTTCCAACCGTGTGACTCTGTAGGCAGAGCTCCAGTGGCCACCTCCCGCACCCCCCAAATCTTTTCTACTACACTGGCTTTCCGCTTCATCTCACATGAACAAAACCACTCCCCAGCAGGAACTGCTGCTAGTGGAGGCACTAGACACTCCTTGTGGTACACATTTCTGCACCCTTGTCCATCACACAAGGTGATGCAAAGATTCCAACACCCAACGACAAGAGACCAACAACAACAATCAAAATGGAGGTCATAAAATGAGCAAGACAGAAATTATCCATAGCACAAACCATCTTAGCAAATCAGTAGCCAAAGATTAGGTGTTACATTAATTCTCTTCCAATTTTGCACTCCTCAGAAATGTTGTTGTGTTCATTACTAGTGGGAGATTCTTCTGGCTGACTTTGATCCCCCTCATTGTCCTTTGTTGTGTGTTTATTGATTGCTATTTCAGAAGAGCCTACCATGAGTTGATTTATAACTGGTGATGTTCCAATGGAATGCATCTTCAAGAGACCTTTTGGTGCCTTTTCTGGAGCCTCAAAAGAACGAAACCTCCTAATTGGAACAATTTCCACTTCCTCTAGCTCTGCATCGAAAACTTCATTGAAAGTACAACGACCAATCAAATATTACAATATATAGGAAGTGCTGGAGGTATTAGAAAAACACAAATAATCAAGGCTATCCAAGATTACTTTTTAACAACAAGAAATCAACGAAAACTTCGTGTTGCACTATACATTGCAAATGCAACATTATTAATAAATGAAACAACAATACATTCTTTATTGGGATTGTCAATTGATAAACATATCACTATAACCAAACCCAACACAATCATAGATGTATGGCCCAATATCTAATTGATCATTATTGGCAAAAATATCAATGGTAGGTTGCACTCTACACGTCACAACACATTTAAAACTACAAAATTAAAATCTAACCTTTGACCATTTAAAGGAATCAACATAATGTTCAAGAGACATTTTTTTATAATTTTCACTAATCATTGACACACCATTATATTCCACAAACATCCAACCAATTTTTATGTTCACAAAATCAAGCTAAAAAAAAGTCATAGGTAAAAGCCTTTGGGAAATTTACATTCAGTTAAATAGTGTTAAACTAATAGAACAAATGAGACAAAACAAAGACATTCAATATGCAACTCTTTTAGAAAACCTTCAAACATGAAATATTTTAAATTCAGATTTCAACCTACTAAAAACACATTTCCTTTTTAATTTAAATATCAACTTATTTGATGATCCATGGAATATTGCAATGTACATAGTTCTTCATAATGAATTACAAAATGCCATAAATCATTATATAATATATCTCCATTCAAAAACATCAAAATGAAAATGTTACATGATTGTCACAATTGACATTTATAAAAAATGTCCAATATGTAATGATACAAAGTACATTATAAAACAAACAATGTGCATAAACAAAACTCAACACTTAATACCTTTCCTTAACATATATAAATGAATGAAAGTCATTATAACATAAAATTTATATCTTAAATTAAAAATTGTCAATGGAAGCATTGACTATATTGAAAATATACGCCTCATAGACGTTGAATGGATATAAAAAGATATTACAATGCATCCATTGATTAATATTTTAGTCAATTTTAAAATTTTCAAAAAAAAACATGTCAATTTACAAAACATAATATTTGAAAACCTCCTTTAAAATGTTGTACCAATAGGACCCATATCATGGAACTTCCAATATCATCACCAAATATTAGAATTAAACATTTTCAAAACATTCGCAATCAATAGATATTAATTACTAATTCCCTAGCTTTTTGTGTAATTGATTTGAAAACACAAAAACAAACATTTTATCATTTTATCATAGACCTACGCCAACCACTAGATAATGTGCCACTAAATATGCACAACTTATATGTTACATTATCATGTTTGTGTTTTGTAAATGGACTTGTAATCCTTTGAGACATATTCAAGACTATTCAAATCATCAAAACATAATATAATCAATGAAAACAAAACCATCCAACACAAACATTGCCCATTGAAATCTACTAATGAAAAAATAATAATATAATCATAATAAATAATCATTCAAACAATGACATTATTGATGATGTTGTCATCAACTATTGACATGAAGAACTTCAATTAACTAAAAGTGAAAAAAACGTACTCCTCAATACTATTGGATGGTTAAACAACCAACACCTAACAGCTGCAATGCATATGTTATACTTTCAAAGATTACAATCATTAGGTTACCAACAACACACATATGCAATAATAAAAACCACACATAGAACCTAAACAATTGTTTTCAACATATATTCATAAACAACAATCATTGGATATTAATAAAAATGCATGCCTCTAGTCCAAATATGCATTGCGCAATATATGATTCAAATGCACCAATGATGAAAAAATAATCACATGACACCATATGATTATCAACTAATATAATTAATGTCAAACATTTATTATACAAATATGTGAATGTCATGCAACAAAGACAATTCATCATGTGGCTTATTCACAATAGCATATGGGGTTGACATAGCATTTGAACTTAACCTTGAACAATCTATATATACTGTGGCACAAATGCGATTACATTTACATAATAACATTAACAATAAAAATATATCTCCATTCCCCAAACATCCACCACAATAATAAAATAGTTGATTGTCACTGGTAGCATGCAGAAGTGCGGAGCCCTAATTTGTGTTATGTGAAGATGTGACTTGTTTATATGCCATTATGTAATGCTTTGTTGTGACAAAATGAAAACTAAATTCAATGCATAGTGAGAATGATTCAAGACCTACAAACTTCACTTAAAATAGAACAAAACCTTTGCATTGCCTTCAATTTTAGGAAGGAATATTCAACTACATAGTCCTTCGTGCTACTACAGCAAATTTTGGTTGATGAACCTATGTAGCTGCTAGGGTAAACCGGCCCATCACCATCACATGCCTATGATCGAATACTTGATTATATCTTCATCATATGTGTTTCATTTTGAGTGATTTAAAATGTTATAGAAGTGCTACCTCAAGCTCTAGAAATCATACTTGAAGTGCAAAGGAAAAGGAGTAATTTAAAAATAACAAGAAAAAAATAAGCTTTCCAACTTACGAAAGGGTTTTTTGTTTTTTTGTTTTTTGTTTGGACCCCTCCTTTTTTCAAACATCATAACTTTCTTATTTTTAATTCATTTTAAATGATTTAAAGTGCTATAGGAGCGTCACCTCAAGTTCTACAAATAATCTTTGAACTCTAATAGCAACAAAACAACATACAAAGAAGTTTTTGGGTGTTTAGGAATCAGCCCTTGTAGCATTTGATGGTTTGTTTTTGGGAGTTCTTGATCCCCCTTTTCTTTGGGGGGTAGGAACTTTCTCAATTCTATTTTGTTTTTGACAATTTTTAGTGCACCAGATGCACCAATAGGAGGGGTTTAAGTTTTGTTTGGACACCAGAAGCAACGGAGCCCTCCCCCTTGGATCCAGCCTGCCCTGAGCGCTTAAATATTCGGTCACCAGCTGGTTTACACCCTAGCTTTGAAAGATTTTGTCAGTTAGTCATCAACTACTTGAGGAGATTAATTACTCAGATTGAGCATCTTTACCCATGCTCAGTAGTTGGCCTTGCAATAGTATTGCTCACATCTAAGATTAGTGATCTATTTTGTAGTAACTCCACCTATCAAACTGAAACTGGGATTGCAAAAGGTGGGAGATTACTAATAACAACCCACCTAGACCAATCAAACCATCTAGCCAATCAACAGCCACTGTCAGGCTTTGCTCTGCCCTTTGCCAGTCTCAGCATCATGTGCAAAAATGCTGGGCCAAAACCATTTTGCTGAACCAAACCAGCATGTTTTGACTTTTCTTCATTCAAAATTTGCTGTTCAATTCATCCTTAGGGTACAGGTTGCTCTTAGTGGCTTCTCTTATTTCCCCATTAATGTATTTTCCCCTGTTGCTTTCAACTAAATCAATCTGGATATCCTTAGCTTTACATTGTAATCCACAACATAGTATCCAGGTTGCTTTGGAATAAATCAATCTGGAGATGCTTAGCTTTCCATTGTAATCCAAAACATAGTATCAGAGCAGGTTTAGTGGTGCAGCCTCTTTTGCTGACTTCAGAATGCGGGAGGAAGAATGCTTTGGCTATCATTAGACTGTCTGTAAGAGAATCAAGAACGATGTCACCTTCTTTTGCAGTAGAAAATTGTCAAGGAGTGTTCTATGTGCAATACCTACTGAAAGTATGCATGCCCAAAAAATCAAATATTCTGGTGGGAACTGTCGAAAATTGTAGGATTGAATTCCAAGCGATGGCACAATAAGTCTGCAACTCACTGCACAATGCTCTAACCAGTGAACTACAACCTCATCTAAATGCAAAAATTGCAACTGTTGCCATACCTTGTTCTCTCGCAGAATGCAAGCTCAGAATTATTGTTGAACTGAATAGACTAAGATACAGGAACATACTCGTCTAAAGACAGCATGGATATTCTACAATGATTTTGCACCCCAATGTGGATGTGTATGAGCAACAAATGTAGGATACACTGTCACTATCTTAACACAATTTAATCAATATCCATGATGGACATGTGCCCAGCATGCAAACCATTCATGAAGTTACTATTCTCCAGAAAGAGTGAAGCTCAAGAAAAATATCCAGCCTGTTGAAAGCACCCATGGAGGAGGGAGATTTAGGGTGCATTATTGTGGATCTGAAGGTATGGTTCAGGGAGAAAGTGGGCACATTTGTGTGCAATGGCTATATTGAGTGCATTGTGACATGTTTCATCTGGTAGGCAGTGATGCTCCGTACAGTAATGGGGGTCCTTCCATTGTTGAAGAGATAGAGGTTTGCCAGATTGTCAACAGCCACAATTGGATATACCCGTGATGTGACTGCCATACGCCCACCTTGCACAAAGCATTCCACTATAGACCGGTCCACCTAGACACATAACAAATTCACAGTAATAGAAAAGAAAGACAAGTCATTTCTGATTGAAAGAACCTTGCAGAATCTCTACACATAACTAAGGAATTTCAATGTTAACAATCATGTTCATAGCTACAAGCATTATTCAATGCAGTGCTTTCAAACATATCCTGTATTCACAGGGAAAACAATATGAGCCATTTTTGGTACAGCAGCTCTGCAAATCAACAAATTGTTTGAAAATTGCCTGGCAAAATTGCACATTTTCTACACTCATCTGCAAACCTCTATGAATGTATGACCTGATGAAATGTGATTTATTCTCAGCATGAGTTAGGAGAATCTCACAAGTACACGGAGCGCCAAAAAATCTTCTGTGGGTAAAACCGTCACAGAACTGCCACATATGGGTTTGTCGAGGTCAGGTAGCAAAGATGATCTGTGCAATATGCATGTGCAAAATTAGGTTTTTCTTGCTATTTAATGTCTAAATAACAATCAGTTTCTGGGACTGCTTTCACAGTGCATTTGCCTGTAAGAATCTGAACATTGGCTAGAAGAGAGGTAGTGGGCAGTATCTTCTTTTAGACCTTTATCATACCTGCTCTGGTCATTGCAAAATCTTACAGTCCACTGGCCATTACTTGAACACCCAATGTAGAAAAACAGAGCTGTTTGTTCCTGGAAGTTCTCGTCTGTTAAGACAAACAGACCAAAAGGTCCGAAAATGCCCTGATGTGCATACCCACCCTGACTACCTTTGCATTCATCATTCAGTGTGGCTTCATCTGTCACTCCCACAGTTGATAAATCTGGGTAATCGAAAACTACCTCCACGTCCAACTACACATAGTCAGACAATGATTGCTACTATTTCAGATTCCATCAATAGTCCAACTATTCACAAAATTGCTGGCAAGCCCTATCCAAATCATCTGCTGCAAGAATTATGACAATGCCAGGTCTACAGTGCACTTGACCATTCAGATGGGATGTAATAATTATTTCAATCTGAACCTTTGTGCTCACCTGATCACCTTTAGCACCCTGGACTTCCACAACAGCACCTGCATCAAGCTTCACATCTGTCTGGGACACCTTGTGCCCCCTCAAAGACTCAACTTCCTCAATGGGCCACTGAATGAGGTTGACACCTGTCTTGCTGTCCAATGCAAGTGTCCTTGGAATCCCCTACAAAAATGCAGAAAAGAACATTGGTGAGTGAACCCAAAAAATCCTGCAACTTAAACTCTTTGAATTTGATGTGCTGCAACTCAATAGAAAAGAGCAAGGGAAGGACATCTTACCAGAAGAGATGACCAACCCCTCCGAATGTTCATTTCTTCTGTGCAAGATTCATGCACCCAAGCCCACATAATCCGTCTGTTTTTCACAGGGTCAAAAAATGATTTTGCAGCATAGTACTTCCCATAGTCTAAGCGGAATCCACGCCCAATATCAAGCTTTGGATCATCAGGGGTAAATTTCTGAGCAACCTCATCATATGTGCCTATTGTGTAGTAATCAAGTGTCTCGTCAAACACACTTGCTTTGAAGACATATTTCTGAGTGTCTGTAAGGTCAGTTGGCATATCATAGTTGATTGGGAAGAAATCAACACACTCCCACATTCCACCTTTGGCACATGAATGTAACCACTTCTCTTCCAGCTCCCACTGCTTCAGATCTGTGCTCCTGTACTGCAGGGCAACTCCAGCACCATCTATCATTGCACCCACTATGACAACCCAGCCACCATCTGACAGCTGCCAGGCAGTTGACGGATCCCTGAAGCAGTGCTCAGCAACACCTGGGTGAGCTTTGAGGATAGGATTCTGGGGCACCTTCACCCACTTTCTGAGAAGAGGGTCTGAAGGGTCTGCAGGCACTGCCATATTTTGCATCTGCTCTAATTTTTCTTCAGCCCGACCTAAACCGCCAAAAAACCACAGACAAATAAACCATGAGAGCCTTACAACACAAACATGTAATGCAACATCTTGCAAGGACATGTTGGGATTTCAACCCACTGCCACTTGCAAGAGGACTAAAGGGCCTAAGCACAAGGCTATAATTTCAATGCAAGAAATGAGTTCATGACCTTGCAAAGGAAGCCCAAAGATTCCAAAACACTCTTATTTAGCATGGAAAATGTAGACTCTTATCCCCTAATATGAATACTAGAAACAGATAGAACACCAAAGATTAGGCCTGATCATGTGACCTGTGTAGAGAACAAAGGGGATGCCATCAGGGTCTATGGTAGCTGAGCCTGACCATACTCCCCTAGCATCATACCACTGGTCTGGCTCCATTGCACTCTCCAAATGGAGCCAGTGAATGAGATCTTTGGAGACAGCATGGCCCCAACTCATGTTGCCCCACACTGCTGCAACAGAGTTGTATTGGTAGAACACGTGGTAGTATCCCTTGTAGTACATGGGAGCTGCAAACACACAGCAAAAAAAATCATGAATTTGCTGTCAAAAACCTGTAGAAATCAAAAGAGATTGCATATACTTAACACCGAAAGTCAGAAATGTTTTAGAATATTTTGCACTGTAATGCAGATCATCATCCTTGGATATTCATTTATCTGCAAACTAGAAGAATTCACAGAGCTACAGCATGTCTCCCAAGAAGCATGTTTTGGGTCGCTCATTGATTTGCGACCACATTAACTGCAAAGATTGAAAAGACTTCAACTAGATTCAGCTTCTGATATTGGCAATATCAGGATTTCAATTTAGCCACAAAGCAGGATGGATTGGGTTGTACAGAGGAATGTGAGAACTTACCGTTAGGATCTTGCAGATCGCCAGCGTTCCATGTTCAACCACCCACATGTCATGCAGAAAAACAGTTCAATAACTTGCAACAATTTCTGATCTGTAGGGAACTTGCGAAAAATTAGATAAGAGGTGAAATAATATGCAACCATCAGCTTAGATAACATGGCCCCTAATGATTTGAGGAATGGACAAAGAAGAATCTTGTGAAAAACAAGAGAGGATTCAAGGCAACAAACCTTTGTTTCCGACAAAAGAAGTTCATTTCAAGGTCAATAAAGCATTGCTTCCCTTACCTCCCATCCAGTTCTTGACTGGCTGATAATGGAATGATGTCCTATGCAGATGCTTTTGTGGCTGCTGCAGCTCCTCCTCATGATCCTGGACCTATTACAGAGGCAAACCAACATAAAACAAGCAGCTGATCATATAATGGCATCCATTAAATGACATCCATTAGGATGAAAGGTATTCAGCATACTAAATTGGAGATACATGGTGGTAATCACCATGCTGAACCCCAAGTGGATCCTTCACTTATGCTGGAAATGTTTCTATAGTCGACTCCAAATGACCCTAGAATGTAGGAATATCAATCGTTGTCCCCTTTCTGGATGCATCACAATGTCTCTACCCTGCTGAAGGGCAGTATAGTGGACTTTCACATGACCCTTTTGATCCCTTTCTGGGTGTATCACAATGTCTCTACCCTGCTGAAGGGCAGTATAGTGGACTTTCACATGACCCTTTTGATCCCTTTCTGGATGTATCACAATGTCTCTACCCCGCTGAAGGGCACTATAGCGGATTCCACATGACCCTAGAATGTAGGAATGCCAATCTTTGGTCCCTTTCTGGATCCGCCACAATGTCTCTACCCTGCTGAAGGGCAGAGCCAACAAGCAGCTCGTCACATAATGGCTCTGCCCATATGACAGCCATAAGGTTGATAAGTATACAAACTACTAAATTGGAAACACATGGTGGTAACCACCATGCTGAGCCCCAGTGGATCCTTCACTTATGCGGGAAATACAATCTATTGTGGACTCCACATGACACTAGAATGTAGGACTACAAAACTTCGGCCCCTTTCTGGGTGCATCCCAATGTCTCTCCCCTGGAAAGGAGAGCCAACAAGAAAAAGTGCATGACAAAAGTACGTGCGGCATGACACCACGAGAATGCGCATCGAGAATCAAGGAGTACAAAACACTCCGAACAAAAGATTACAAAACAAAATCACGAAATCAACAACATGGTAATAGAATCGTCATCATCAAGAGATATTCCGATCAAGAAATGGAAATCCATGTTTGCTTGCTTGGAAATCGGATCTGCATACAAATCTTCAATACAACGGTACAACATCCTTCCTTATTCTTTCCTCTCTTTTCTTTTCTTCCTTCCTCCGGAGTCCCTTGTCACGTCATCTCTTGATTGTTTCTTCTTCTAAAAGAGCTTTGTCTAGTACTATTATTACCTCGGTAACAACAGCAGCTTCTTGAGACTCCGTTCCTGTCATGTCCGCTGCGAAAATGCCGCTGTCTCCGCCTTTCAGCTCTATCTCTTCTCTTGAGCCTCCAAAGATTGCTGCAACACACTCCAAAACAACAACAAAAATCTGAAATAAATTTCTCTTCTCCTGAACTGCAAAATGAATGCTGCAACACGCTCCAAAAACAACAAAAAAATTCACTTCTACTGAACTGCAATTTTTTCGCTGCAACACACTTCAAAACAACACAAAATTCCGCAGCAAAGTCTCTTCTCCTGAAAATGCAAAAGAGATTGCTGCAATTTCACACTCCAAAACAAAACAAAAATTCTGCAACCTGCAAAAAAGATTGCTGCAACACACTCAAAACAAAAAAAAAATTCTGCAACAAATTCCTCTTCTTCTGAACTGCAAAAAATTGCAACAAACTCAAAATAACAAAAAAATTCTGCAAACAAAATTTTGTGCAACAATTCTGCAACAAATTCCACTTCTTCTGATCTGAACTGCAAAAATTGCAACAAACTCAAAAATAACACCAAAATTCTACAACAAAATCTTTTCCAACAATTCTGCCAAAAATTCCTCTTCTTCTGAACTGCAAAGATTGCAACAAACTCACAAAAAAATAAAACACAAAATTCTGCAAAAATAAATAAAATTGTCAACAATTCTGCAACAAATTTTGCACTCAACAAATTGCATTTGTGGCTTTATATAAGAACTCTAGTCTAATGAGATCAGATAGAATCTTCTTTTTCTTTTTTTTTTTCTTTCCGTACTTTTATTGAAATTATTTGCCTCTCACTGTTCTCAATCAACTGTGAGCTTGCTTATTAAATAATAATTTAATAATTCTTTATTTTTAAATTTAAAAATATTTTATTTTATATTACTTTTTCTCACTTTGTCATCAACAGAATGAACATGTGATTTCAATTCTGAAATCTTTTTAACTCACATGTTTCTTGCCTCTGTGACCAACTTGTGATTTTTCATTATTATTTTATTTAAAGTACTGTAGCTTCTTCTTCTTCTTGTTCAGGAGGTTGTTGAAGGAATCTACAGCTCAATTTTCAGAAGAATTATAGATAATAAAAATTTATAATAATTATAATTAGGAATAGAACTTAATTGTAATGGTAATTGTAATTGTGATTGTAGTTTTTTTTTTTTTTGGGTTGCAGGATTCGTGAAAGAATGTGCAATAATTATTGAACACTAATTATGCTTTTATTTATTTATTTATAATTTGGATTTGATCTCTTGAAGAATTATGTGCAACAAAGGCACATCATGGGCATTGTTTGGAACTACCTAGTGACTTACTTAGAGCATCTCCACAGGTGCTCTCAGTATGTCACTCTGCATAATAAAGTTAAATGTCTAAGTTTAGCTGTTTTTTTTTTTGGCAACCCCACCAATGTAACTGGAATTGCATATTCGTGCGTTGGGGACTACTAATAACAAACCACCTGGACCAATCATTATGATCGCCCAATCAGAAATATTGAGCCGCAGTCAGGTCCAATTTATTACATTGTGTTGCGCCATTTACCAGCCACGACAAGCTGCACGAATTTGGTGCAGAAAAGCAAATTTCCTGAGCTATACCGGCACATTTTGACTTTTTCACAACAAATTTTATTGGTCTGGAGTCACATACTTAGTACCGGTGGAGATGCTCTTAGAAACTTGTCTATACAAAGTGACTGACCTTCATTTAGTCCGATTTTGTTGGCCTTGCCTACCAAGGCAAGGATATTGTGTTTAGATTGATTATAAAGTATAGCGGCTTAAGGGATTTTGGCTCCCAGGTAATAGGTCTATTTTTACATGAGGATTTTTTGAAAGATGATATTTTGGCATGTGTTGAAACTTGAGATTAGTTATAGAGTTATAATATCTTGAAGGACTTTGGTTTTTCTTTTAGAGGGTTTTTTTGTGAAGATTATATTTTTGCATGGTGAAATATTTGAGTTTCCATAACTCTTCTTTTGCCTTAATATACTTTTTAATGTAAATGACAAGGCCACAGTGTGACACACCCCTTGTATTAGATTGTAATTGTTGGATCTTTTCTTTTCCATTTCAAATATTTTGAGTACCCAGATTTTTTTTTCCCAATGTTGTGATATCAAAATTAGGCGAATACTTTTTGAAAAAGTTTCCAAAAAAAATAGTCGAATTAACAATAGAAATTGAATTCTCCAAAATTTTCACAAATTTTTGGTCCAAAAACTGCAAATTTTGTAGAAAAAAAACATTGCATCAGATATGTCTGTAATAATTGCCGACTGCCGGTGGCAGACCAGTACCCTGCACATCGACATAAGAGCATCTCCACCGGCGCTCTGTTACGTCACTCTCGATAATAAAATTAATTGTCTATGTTTAGCTGTTTTTTTGGCAACCCCACCAATGTAACTGGAACTGCATGTTCGTGGGGACTACTAATAGCAAACCACCTGGACCAATCAGTATGATCGACCAATCAGAAAAACTAAGCCGCAGACAAGTCCAATTCATTACACTCTGTTTTGGAGGTGCACAACTGTGTTGCGCCTTTTACCAGCCAAGGCAAGTTGCACGAATTTGGTGCAGAAAAACAATTTCCTAAGCTAAACCGACACATTTTGAGTTTTTTCACAATAAATTTTACTGTCTGGAGTCACATACTGGGCACCGGGGGATGCTCTAAGGCTGCACACTGTTTGCCAAGTACAAGTCATTGTGCATGATGAGATGCCTCTGACAAATTTACATGAGCCCGGGCGGGTGAGCCGAAATTTCTGAAAGGGTAGTGAAATGGGCAGAATGGCCTGGATCTGGCACATTCCAAGACATAATGGTTTTCATTGTGTGATGGGCATTGCGGATTTGTAGAATGATCATGTGAATTTGGCACAATGGGCACATGGATACTGAACAATGGTTAGGTCAAGAAGAACCTCTCCATTGTGTTTTGTAAGGGGACTAAAAAGAAGCGGAAAAGGCCATATGAAACTGTTAGAACAGGCTATGGATGGCCAATTCTGCTAATAATGCAACACTAGGTGACCAAATTCAAGTGAGCTTGGTGATGGTGCACCTAGTAGAATCGGATGACTGCCAATTTCTGCAACAGAAGCCATCACTGGCAGAACCCAGTAGGGCAAAAGGGCAAGCCCCATGAGTGCAGCCCTAGCAGAATTGGCTGTTCATAGCCCATTCCATGACTTTAAAAGTAAAGCTTTAGAAGCAGAATGGGCACTTGGCTGCAAAAGTGGTAGCCATTGCTGGTTGTGACCAGTGTTGTGTTTGTAAATGGTTTAGGACTTACACTTTGTGTAAGTGTAAATCTCATACTAAAATTTATTTACATTTCATGTAAGTGTCTCTTACATTTCATCTAAAATCATCAAAACATTTGTGCTTTGGGATGCACCATAATTAATTTAATTAATTAATATGAATCATAATAAGTACCTAAACTCTTGAAAAAACTTAGGCCAAATATGATGGTGAACAAAGTTAAGAACAAAAATTCTACTCAAACAATAAGGTGGGGCAAAATGTGCATTCAAGACATTTTTTAGAGTAGCACCACCATAGTCCCATATTGGTAAAAAAATGCTGATGTTTGAAGAATATCAAAGTATTGTGATTTTGTTGTGAAGGGCCCATCCAAGTGGCCTATTGCAAAAAAAATAAAATTGAACTTCAGGATGCACCCACAACTAATTAATATGAATTTGTAAGAAAACATATTCATTTAGGGTATATAATAAATACCTTTACACGTTACAAAACATTTACAAAGGGTCATGTAAATGTATTTGACAAATATTTACATTGTCCTTGCGTAAATGTAAAATAAATAAATCATACACAATAATTATATAAGTGTAAGTGTAAAAAACTTAAATGTGTAAAACTAAATGATTGACACTTAACACAAGATTTCCATGCCATATATACACCTATTGACACTTATGCACACAACAATGGTTATGACTCTGCATAAAGCAGCATCCGAGCCCAAATAGACATCCCATGCTTTTATCACACATAGAATGTTCATTTGATGATCCAAGATCCGATGTTTCAGATTTGTGGCGTACATTGACCCCATTCATTAGGGTGACTGGCCAGCTTCCTGCCATTTTCATGGAATTTGATGGTTTCAATTTGTTTGTAAAAACCTTGTACATGTAAGTGTCAATAGTCATATATATGGCATGTAAATCATTTACACTTCCATGTCCAAATTTTTTACACTTACACAGCCCCGTGTAAATGTTTTGGGGCATGTAAGTGTAAATACTAAAACTATCTGTAAAGTCACCCTGTCTTTGGGCCTCCTTTCACCCGAAACCCTTCTTTCAAGGGTATCCATAAAGTAAGAAATTTTCACTAAATTTGGGAATGAAATGCTGGAAATGAGCATTTAATGCACAAGGTTTAAGACTAATTATACTAGCTTTACAAGTAGGAGCGGTGAAAATATATGCAACAACAGTGGAGGCGCTAAAGAAAAAGGAAAGACAGGGTGAAACTTAGTTCACCACAAAAACTGAGGTCCCCCCACCCTTGAATGCTAATGTTTTGTTTTTTTTTTGAATTTCACCTATTTATGATAAACTCAGTGTTCTAGTGTTGTTTTCCTTACTTTATACATAATTTTATTATATACCTTGAATGACTATACTTTCTTGCAAAGTCATATGAATTAGTTGTGGGTGTATATTTTGATAGTTTTTTTTTGCAATGGGCTATTTAGCTGGCTTATCATAAAAAACATTATGAAATTTCCCCTTCCTAAGTGGAAATCACATTTTTTACATTGTTTTATATTTATATTTTTTTACATATTCATATAAAATCATATATATATATATACATTTACATTTTTTTATTGGATCACATAAAATTATACAAATATATTTATTTTTACACTTACAACATGTTTCATATTCTACATTTACACAAACATCAAGCGATTTTTTAGATCTCCTAAAAATTAAAAAAACTGGACCCTGTCAATTCTTTGAGTTTTTTAGTAAATTGTCCACAAGCGGTTGTTGATTACTTCTCATTCTGTTTGGATTGCATTTTTGGTTATTGCAGACATCCCGATGATCAATTTGATCGATATTGGTTTCCAATTCAAGGGTCGAACTCA
>Ga0116229_10001683_pt1 | contig 35036 bp, 19 predicted proteins | sample S1TSphgellanicum_3_FD_87313 | JGI IMG/M metagenome (GOLD analysis project Ga0116229, IMG submission 87313) | Host-associated microbial communities from peat moss isolated from Minnesota, USA - S1T2_Fc - Sphagnum magellanicum MG | ecosystem: Host-associated > Plants > Peat moss > Unclassified...
AATTTTGTCTTTTGCAACTTGTCTTATGCAACTAAAAAATGTCGCATGCAACTCCAAAATAGTTGCATGTGAGATTTTTTAGTTGCATAAGACAAGTTGCAAAAGACAAAATTTCTAGTAGTGTATCTTGTGGTATCAATTAAGTCACAATGTACATACTTGTATGCATTACTCACCACATCATATAAACCATATCTTTTTAGTATCCACCCTTCAAAGGAAGCCCCTAACATTTTGTTAAATTTATGTAATTGACATAATATTTCTTGGTGCAAATCTTTCCTTGTTAGAATTATTACAAGGGCCATTCTAAAAAATAACATGAAACCTTGGGAAAACCAAGCTTTTGGAGAAAACTATCATTCAAATCTTAAAAAAAGAAACTTGCTCACAATAACACTATTAAAGATCACCTTTTAGAAACATACTTTGCAATATGAAACCAAATTTGTAATGTAATGAAATGAACTTTGAAGAAAAAAACCAAAATTTGAAACAACACAAAACTCTAATATAATTCATTTCGATGATACAAAATTTTGGAAATAAATTTCAATTCAAAAACATTGTTTATTTTTTCAAGCTTTTAGCTTAAATTTTTTTCAACTTTCACTTTTAGCCTTTAGTTTTTAAGCTTATACTTTTCAAAAGTTCAATAAATTTGCATTAAATGCTTAGATTAACATTTTTAAAAAATTGAATGAATCTACATTTCATTATTTCATTACTATATTTATTCATTTTTCTAAACAAAAATCTTCAATTACACTACATGTGGCATACATATTACGATCAAAAGAAAATAAAGAAATTACGTTTATAAATACACCAATACCTACACTTTAATATTGTCAAAGAATTTAAAACCACAACGCAAATAATTGTTTTCCTTCTTTTTTCTCCTCTCATTTTACTTGTAAAATAACACATTTGTTTTTCAATGTATGTGAACATATCATTTCCTATACACTAAAAACAATTGGAGGGCACAAAACATTATTATTAGAAACAAACGTTCAACCTACAAATGCCAAGTGGAATCACCAGTCCATTTGTAAACAACCCAAAAACAAACTCAACACTAGAAAACTTACCTTTGTTTACACATGTTTCAAATTCGGTTGCGTAATAGTTCTCACACACAAAGGATTCAACACTTGTAACAAAATATTTTTAAAAATGTGTTGCTTCCTACAAACAATGATTTGAAAAAAAAATCACCTTCCTCATCACACCTTTGCACGCTTCAACTTTTGTACCATCACTTTAACTCCTATAACAACATAGAACACAATTAAGAAAACAAAAACTTACCTTCTAGCAACCAATGTTTCATTTTGAATCATATAAGTTCAACAACAACAACAACAACAAAAAAAATTATCTACTTTGCACATTGCCTTTGTGCACCCTAACTTTTGTAACAATCTTTCACCTTTTATAGCAACATTTAAAAACCAATAAAAGAAAAAAATGAAAAAAACTACTTGTTTTTCAACTTGGTGAGCTCCACTTCACATCCTACAAACAACAAAAACAAAAAACAAAACACAAAAATTTTACCTCTATAATTGTAATGTTTTTGCACATGTTTTTACAATGTTCCACCTCCTACAATAACACATAATCAATTAGAGCATCTCATGAGTAAAGCCCATCCAACAATGCATATTCAATATTTTGTGATTTATAAAAAACAAAAAATACATCACCTCCTTAAACACAACCATTCAAACCAAAATGTAATGGTTCATTGCTTGCAAATAACGCAAAAGAATACATCAACTCCTTTAATTGGTTCTTGCAAACACAAAACCAAAACAAACCCAAAAAAATCTTTGTTGTAATTGCAACACACAAAACTTCAATGAACATCACACCACACTCTCCTTCTCTCTTCCTACAAACATTTTTCAATCCCATCTACCACACAATACACATAACGACTATAAACACAACACTCTAAAGTAAAACTCAAACCATGATAATCATGTTACGTGTACAAAATTTTTGTCATCCCCCTTTTTAAACATTATACAAATTTGAAATTTGTGCAAGATATGCAAAAGCATGTGACATAGGGTCATAGTTTTCAGTAGATCTTGAAATTTATCTTTACAATTATTATGCACTTATGCTTAATATCAAAAAATATATAAATGAAAAATAAGGAAATGTTTTAAAAAATATTCAAGTTTGTTGGTTTCTTTTGAGGCAACTAGGAGACATGTTATGTATAACTTTCTTTTACATTTTTGGCTTTTAGTTCAAAGAATGAAATGTTCAAACTAAAAAAACATATTTTTCATTTGATAATATGGAGTGAAGACATTTGATTTTTTGTTTGACAATTGGGTCAAAGCATGCTAAAGTAGGCCAAAAAACTAGTCCACCTAAAATCCCATTTAAAAATATGACAACTTTTTACAAAAACACAAGAAAGTAAATTGGAAAGTTTTTTTATCTTTTATTTTGAAAACATCTATGCCTACATTGGGTTTATTGTAAGTTGAATATAAAATTTGAAAAGTATAGTATAATAAAAATAGGTAACAAGTAGGTTTGAAATTTATTGATAAGTATTTTTTTCAAATCTACTTTTACTTTAGAAGCTAAATATATTTTTATTAGAATGTGAAAAAGATGAAAAACCACAAGTACATTTTAGGGCCCCATTAATTCAAAAATTTAAAATTTTAATATTTCTTCTATTTATAATCTACATAAGGGTTATAAAGTAGACTGTGACCTTGAATTCCCATGAATATACTTAAACCTATTTTAAACATGTACCTTTTATTTAAATTTTTAACAAAGTGAAAAAAATTCATATTAATCCTTGAATTAAATAATATTTTAAAGTTCAATATATCAAAACATATTTCCTAAGTACTTTTCATTTATGCTACAAGGAACATTTATGGTTTACTTTACCATGCTTTCACCCAATTTTTATTTTATTTTATTGATTTAGACCATCAATTTTTTATTTTTGACAATAACATGTGAAATTACAAGGGTTCTAATTTTTGGGCATGATGAATAAAAATATTCAAGTTCAAGATTCATGTTTTTTTGTGCATTTGCAATATGTTGTTAAGTTGTTAGTTTTTATGCAACTAAAATGAATTATTGGTTATGAACTTTGATAGAACTTTGATAGTGTTAAGTCTCAAAGCATCCAAACTCAATAGACTTTTATGCTCAAACAATCAAAATGAAAGTAAGTTTACATCTACATGTGAAGAAATTCAAAACCAATGTATTCCAATTTTATTTGACACCTTATTTTGAATTTAAATGATTGTAAATGTAAAGCTTGTAATTTAATCATTATATGGTTTATCACATGTGTTATCTATATTGCATTTCAATGATAAATTAATGATGACATTGCATGTATATTACTTGTTGGTTGCATTATAGTTACATCCTAATTGTAAAATATTCGTATTTAGATTTAAAATATGAACATTAACAAAAAAAATTCACATTACAATGAGGTTATTTTTACATTGCAAATTGGCAAAAATTATTTCACATTTTGCAACTATCAAAATATAGCCCAACTTTGAATAGAAACAAGGTGGACCTCTTGACATTATATTTAACAATAGATATTAGATTTTAAAAATTAGATAGTAATAATTTTAACATATTTTAGCTTAGTGATATGGATGTAAATAAAGTACATATTGTAATTGGAAAGGACCATGGATCACCAAAAATGTTCATACCAGTATTGTATTTCCAACATTGAATATTAATACATACATTGTATTATTGGAATAAGATGTTTGTCATTATTTTGCAATGGACTTATGTAATGTGTTTCACAGTGCAAAATTATTATTGCCAATTCCAATATATGCAAAATAATACTATCCATATATGAACATTAATTGCAAAATAATTTCATCAATAAATAGATAAATTACAAATTACAAATTACAAATTAATCGAATTCAAGTTACAACTAATACCATTGGCAAAATCCATTAGTCACAAAACAATAATTCAATATTGCATTATTTGTAAGTTTGTTGCAATGGACATCAATACATTTCATTCATTGATGGATGAATGAAAAGCCATGCAAACATTATGTTTGTCCACATGAATTTACATGGGAAATTGATATTGATAAAAAGTTACAAAACAATTAGAAGTTTTTGGCAAAGGACACAAACAAACTTCATTCATTAATGGATGAATGAAAAACCATAGAAGCATTCCATTTATTTATGGGCATTTTTGTGAAAAACTAATGTGGACAATTAATTGCACATAATTGCATGTATTTTTTGTAATATACATTTACATATACAATATCAATATGTTTGGTGCAACTATTACAACTCATTCAATAACACCACGTCATAAAAATACCCTAAGTTACAATTGATCATAACTTAACTCTAAAATTTCGGTGCAAACTAGGCTATGAAACCACCAATTTTTTCATAATGTTTAGCATATGTAAAAATTGCCAATTAACATGGTTACTTATTCAACGAGTGTGCATGATATGTTGCATTTTTTTGGTACCATTTTCACACACCAAATCATGTTTTCTTCCCCTTCAAATAAATAACATCAACAATGTTCATCAAGCCATTAATTTTCATTACCTATTGTGAACCATTTTTTAAGAAAAGGAGAAAATTAATATGTATAATGGAATGGGTTGTTATAATTTCCCTAAACATCACATCTATCAAAGAAGGGATATAAAAATGAAAAAAATGTGAAAAAACCTTTTATGGAATGATGAGGGTCACAATAGGCCCAATTTGTTGAAGAACAAACAAATGCAAGTTGTTTTAATTAGAAAAATATAACTACAATTATCGTAACCCTAGCTTTGGGCTTGCAACCAAGGCAAAAAAATTACAAGGGTGCGGGCCAAAAAGAAGCCCAAGAGTCACATCACATACTCCCGGGAGTGTAAGAAAGTGTTCGGGAGTATGAGGGAGTGAACCCTCACACTCCCAAGGCAACTCCCACGTTGGGAGTTGGAGTCTTGGTGGACTCCCGAAATTTCAAAAAACAATTTTAGGGGTCAAAACTTAATGGATTGTGGCGTTCTTTATATCATTGGAAAGCTCTTAGAACTTAGATGTCTAAAATGGGCTCTCATTACTCATTTGGACATTTGAAACACAAATTATGGCCAAAAGAAGGGTCGGGAGTCAAACTGCCAATTTGACTCCCGACCAGAAAAAGTCGGGAATCGATCCAATTTACTTGTTTTCAGTGGGCGTGCCACATACCGTTGGAAAGCTCTCGATGAGAGCTATAACTTTGCTTTAGATTACATTGCAATCCGAGGTCTATTCGCAAAGTTATGGGGCTCCAAAGTTGCGGGAGTCCCAGCCGACGCAATTTCGAGACTCCCACTCAGGAATCTCGGGAGAGAAAAGCCATTTGGATGTAGGCTTCGTGGCCAACCATAGAGTATACTATAAGGGGGAAGATGGTGGCTTCCCCCAAGTCCGGGCCGTGGTGAATCTAGTGTGTTCATGTTGCTCGTGGTTCGTCCTAGCACCAAAGGTGCTCCAATTATGCACTAACCACTTTGTGTGGGTTGTGTGCAGGCCTGTGTGAGTGAGTGAAGCTTGTCAACTCTTCCTAGTCCCATCCCGAAGTTCCAACACGCCCTTCTACCCTTCAAAGTATTATGAACTAAGGAGCGTGCCCCGACTCCTCCCTCTTCCGCTGTTTTTTATTTGGGCTCACATTTGAGTCCTTCGAAGAGTTGGGAGTGCGTTAACAATATTGTAACTTTAAAAAAATTAACAATTAAAGATATATCCATTCACAACTAATTAGTTTGCAATTACATGCAACTAGTTATTATTTGTGATTATATTAGACCTTAATGTAATTAAAAGCTTGTAATTATAAACTTTTTAATATATATAGTTGTTAAAGGTAGAAAATTATCTTAACAATATGGGTGTTAAAAGATGGTAATACCATCATTAAATGGTAGTTACCATTATATGGTAAAACCATTACAATTTTTTTTAAAATAAAGGTGTTTTCTAACAGTAATATCGTGAATACAATGAATTACTTTCATGGGGCAAAATAATCAGAAGTTAATTATGGGAATAATTTTAATAGAAGTAATATTTGTTAGTAAAATAAAATCATAATTTAATTTACTTAGAAGGGCAACCTAATAACTATTTAATTATTAGTGGTGAATTTATCCTATTCACCATCTTTTATTTATTAGGGGGAGAAACCACCTAGGTTAATTAGTTTAAGTGCATAAGGGATGGATGGATTTCCTTTAACTAATATGTGTGAAAGGGATTAAGATAAGGAGATCTAAAAGGATAAAGAAATATGGGAAGATAAGGATTCAACCTTTGTGTGGTGAATATCTTTCTTGGGTTCCTTATTTGTCCTTTGAAGAGGAGGATTGTGCATCATTCCTATGTATGATTATAGATTGAATGTGGTTATGAAAGTTCTCTTGGGGAAGAAATGTGTATGTGTGAGGAGAAGAAAATATCACGGAAGAATATTATACTTGGTGTTATGTATTGGAAAATGGTTGAAGGTTGTCAAATGCATTATTTATTTATATTTGTATTGACCTTTAAGAAGGTAAGGAAAATAATTCCTTATTAATTGATGTAGACTATTAGTTTTTTAATTTGGTTTTTCTTTTCTTTTACAATGAAAATAATCTCTGTACTTGTTACTGGAGTATGAAGGTAGACTTGCTACAAGAGGGTAGTTGCCATTGAAAGGTAGTAACAAAAAAATAACTACTGTGTTTGAGGTTTACAGAAGGTAAAGAGTTGTTGCAAACAGAAGGCATTAGCTATAAAGGGTTTGCAAGTGTTGTAGATGATAAACAATAGTTATAGAAGGTTTGTAGATGATAGGCAATAGCTACAAGAGGTTTGCAAACACACTAGTTCTTCTTTCAAATCTGTAGAAGAAGGTAGTTGCAACATGATGGTAATTACTATAAGACAATGGTTATTGCAAGATGGTAAGCGTTATAAAATGGTAGGCAAACAAAAAACATGCCTTACCTTCATATGTTTTCATGTTATTTTTCATCCTTTCTTTATTTAACAACCTTTTTCCTTGATGGTACTAAGTTGTCGAATTCCATGGTTTAACATTCTACTATTGCCTCCTTGGATAAAAAAAGGTAGTTTGTTGAATTTTGATGTGTTGTTGCCTCCTAGGATAGCAGATAGTAGTTTGTTGGGTCTTGATGTGTTGTTGCCTCCTAAGATAGTAGATGATAATCTATTGGTCTTAATGTGTCGTTGCCTCCTTGGATAATAAATGGTAGCCTGATCCATTTTGTGGTGTTGTCACCTCCTTAAACAATAATCAATAATGTGATGCTTCTTGTGGTGTTATCGTTTCCTTAAATAACAAATGATAATTTGATGTTTTTTGTGGTGTTGCCGCCTCCTTGGACAACAAACAGTAGTTTGATTTTCCTTGTGGCGTTGTTACCTCCTTGAATAATATATGGTAGTGTGATGTTTCTTGTGGTGTTGCTACCTCCTTGGACAATATACAAGAGTTTGATGTCTCTTGTGGTGGTGTTGCTTCCTTGGATAATAGACGGTAATTGGATGTTTTCTATGGTGTCATTGCCTCTTGGGAAGTAGATGGTAGTCTAATGTTTCTTATGATGTTGATGCCTCCTTGGACAACATATGATAATCTATTAGTTATTGTGGTGTTGCTCCCTCCTTGTACAACATATGGTAATATGTTGGTTCTTGTGGTAACTACCATCCAACTACAATACTACCATCTCTTAACACCCAAAGTGTTAAGACAATTTTCTACCTTTACCAATTGTCCATGCAATTAACTTGTAACAAATGGTGCAAAAAAAAATGATATGGATGATATTTCATGATTTTTCATCTAAGTATATTGCATTTTACTTGCATATGTGACTAGTTCATTGTTGTGTATACAACTAATATGAAACTAATTATCTATTATAGTATATGGGTTAAACTACTTACCTACCTACCTACCTACCTACCTACCTACCTACCTACCTACCTACCTAAGGTAGGTTAAGTTAAGCTATTTACATACACAGTTAGGTTAGCTACCTAATTATTTAAATAGAGAGGCTATGGCACCTATAAACCTAAATGGTTAAGCTTTAACTACCTACCTATTTCTTAAATATGTAATAGGGCCCTAATACCTACCAAGGTAGGTATATGGGCTAGGTTAACATCTCTACCTACAAGTAGGTAGGTAACTAAGCTACCTTAGCTACCTAGGTAAAGCTACTTAGTTACATAATTCCCACCTTCCTAGCTACCTATTTACCTAGGCTAGACTACCTACTTACATAGGCTATTTGCTTAAGTTAGGGTAGGCTACACTATGCATGCCAAGATGTGGCATCCATGATTAGGACAAATTATGACTAATGTCCAAACCTAGTCATGGAGTCATATCTACCTTGGAATTGTTCCATTTTTACAACTAGATGATTAGTAATCATTTTGTCAAAATGATTGGAAGATTGACCCTATTTGACCATTAATATAAATTGGAAAAACATGAGGGGGGCCTTTAATTCAAAATATGAATGCACCAATAGGATATGGTTTAATGTATTATAAAATTCGAATTATTTTTTCTACAATGTAAATTTGCTATGAAATGGTTATTATACCATGTCTTGTTCATGGGTATTTTGTGGCAAATTTGATCAATGATTTTTAATCTTTTTTTTTTCATATTAATATCCATATGAATGTTCCAAAAATGATTTAGGAAAAAGTGCCACATTTCACAAATTGGTAGAATTCTACAATAGGGTTCTACCATGGACCACATAGACTTGGAAATAGGGTTAAATTTAGGTTGGAAATTGTAAGGTTGAAGGTTTAGTGTGACCTAAATCACTAGGCGTGTTTGTGTGCATCTCTTTTGCACAAAGGTGCAAAGGTTAACCCAAGACCATAATACCTACATATGACAAAAGCAAGTACCAAGGCTAAGGTAGATGACATATATATTTTTAGATTATCTACCTACTTAGGAAATGTTCCTACATGCCTATTTCCTATCCTCTTATTTATTTACACAAATAAAATAATTAAAAAAATGTTCATATAAGTTATCTCTTGACAAAAGGTCACACCTTATGCAAATGTGGTGCAACGGTCAAAGACTTCATTTCTCACCTTGGAGGTGAGAAACCCAAATCCTCATACTTGCAACCTAGGGCTAGGTGGGCCAAGGCACTTAACTAGCCGAGATTGCCTAGGAGGCCTAAATGGTGGCTTCACCTATTTAGGTCTAGGCCTAATTTAGAATCCATGTGGCATACACCTCTAGGTCTAGATGTTATGTAGCCCATTTTAGGTTAGCCTAGGTGCCACATGGCGTATATTTAGGCCTGGTATAGGTGTCACAAAAACAACTTAGTTCAAGTTCCACAAAGGTGCCATGTAAGCTACCTAACATATATGTTAGGGTGCCTATATAAGTGCCACATGTAGGTTTCCTAGTGGAGGTGCCACATTTAATTACTTAGCCATAGCCATAACCTAGGTGGCATGTAGGCACCAAGTATAGTTTAGGTGCCACATAAGTAACCTAGTTCACATGCCACATAAGCAACTTAATGTAGGTGTCATGTACAAACCTAGTTTTGGTGTCGCATTGGCTACGTACCTAGCCCTAAGCCAAATGCCCATTGATGATTCATTTATGTAATAGGGGTAGGTAAGGAGGTATGTAGTTTCAATTTGTTACATGTCCAATGATGATTTGTTCATATTTTGCAAAAATTGCTACTAAAATAGTTGCATAATAGTTTTAAGGGCAATTACCATACACCATACAACAATGGATGAACATATATATAACAAAGTATGAATTATGTTGCCTTTAATTGGTAGTTGATTGCAACTTGTTGTTTGATGTGTAGGGCGTTTTTAGTCACAAATGTTGCCCATAACTAAAAAATAGTTGCAAAATTCATCATTAATTTGTAATTTTCTTATAGTATTATTAACAATCAATCCATCAAATTTTAATTAATTAATTAATAATAATGAACAAATTAAGCCTTAACAATTTATTTATCACTTGAAGATAACAAAATGAAACATATCATTTAGAAACAATTGTTTATTGACCTACATGTAGGTGCATCAATAACTTTGAACATTTATGAGAAGGTGTAAAACCATTCCAAGAAATGAGTAAGTAGAATATAAATTGGAAGATTAAAATATGCCAAAGGCTATTTCAAATGAATATGAAGGATTCAAAAAATAAGTGTGTATAAAGATTCTACATAAAAAAAGACATATTTTATGGGTATGTAAATTACAAAACTTCAAAAATAAATTTGGAAATGCACAACATCAATTGGCTTGTACCAAACTAGTTTGGTAAGCAATGAGAAATACTCATAATTTCAAACTTTTCCAATTTCATAATACAATAATATATTGGGATGTAAACCACCATTAATTGAATTTTTTTAATACAAAATGTTTTCCAAACATCCACCATGATATATCAAAGTTCCATAGGTATCAAAAATTGTCAAATTGTGACAATGTTTTGTTTACACCGTAGTGTGCTTTCATTGCAATCCATTGCTTACACTATGATCTTGTTGGTTTTGTTTATTGCATCTTTGACAAGCAAAAAAATGTTTGAAAGCTTGTATTTCACCCCTATGCTCCCAAGTGTGAATATAGTTGTTGGAGGTTGTGCATGTTAATCGTTACAAGTTGTATTTTATGACTAACATGGATGTTGAGAAATCTAAATTGAACCGTTGTATTTTTTGATTTTGAATTTTGATTTGAACAAAGGACCTTTAAAGTTGAACAAGTGTTATGTCAAACATTACTAGTTTCACAAAGGGGCCTTTGATTTTCATAATACAAACTTTTTGGTGTTGAATTTTTTTGGTAAAAATAGGGGACCATTAGACACACATAAAATCATTCAAAATACAAATAATCTATAACTTGATTTTTTTTTAAAATGAATATTTGGGTCTATTTGATGTTCATGAGTCTAAAACAAAGTTGTAGCATATAAAACAAAAAACAAAACCTCAAAGTAGTTAACATGTTTTGAAATTGTCATAATTTTTCAAGATGAAACACATAAATCTAGTGCAAAATCTTACATGTTTAGGAAATTATATTTATTCAGAAATGATTAACAAAGAACATGTAATATATTGGGGAAACTATAGTAAGTAAAAATAATATTTAAAAAAAAAATTATGATAAAATTTTCCTACTTACGATTTTTTTGTGTGGCAATTAGAGTATAATCCTTTGAAAAAATGTAAACAAATTGGCTCATTGATTCATGATTTCACTTCATGATGTTGACTTAATATCTTTAAAAGCAAATCAAAAGTTTGGACACACTTTATGGAAGATGCAATACCTCATCATTGCTTCTAAGTCATGAAATTACATGATTTTAATGGAAGTTTTTAAACAATCCCTAGAGGTCAAAAAAAGAAATTATGGTGGAAGTTATTTTTAGGTCCTTTGTAGTGGTGGGATCACACACCAAAGAGGGTAACTGAATATCAACCCCATTGGAAAGTTCACACATCAATGGAACCAAAGCTCTTGCTGGTGTCAATCTCATTAATCATTATTTGGTTGTTATCATATCTTGGTTTAAACATTGGAAAAAATTCAAAATTTAGATCCTTGGACATATCATGGGATATTAGGTAGCAAAAGGTAAGTAAATGTAACATGTTGTGACAAACTTCTCTCTATCATAGAATTTAGGCTTGTGTGAGTTTTTTTGTGACAACATTTGTGCTTGAGATGTGGGGAATACATGGCTAATGAACATGATTTGGATTTCAAGTTATAGAAAAATGAAAGAGGCAAAGATTTTGATGGTAGGAAACATTATGGCTTACAAGTAAAAGAACCTTACAATGGGTGACCATATTGGTGGTTGTGATGGCATTGGGCGAAGAGGTGTGCGATTGAACTTAGTTACCTTTTTGAGGTGTTGAATGCATGTGTTAGTGTAGTTATGTTCGAAAAGGGCAAATGTGCCCATGTGTAAATCAATGAAAGTAGATGGGACTCAAGTGCTTTTGTTGGGAGTAGCTTGGTTGACATTTATGCAAAAATGTACAAGTGTTGAGGACATTTGGAAAGTGTTCCACAATATGCCATCTTGAAATGATCACTTGGGACATGTGAAATGTAGGCGATGCAAAAGGTGTTGGAACTATTTCAATAATGCAACACAAAGATAGACGACTAAACTTTGCTAAATTTTGTGGAGTGTTGAATGCATGTGCCATCATAGTTGTACTTAAAGAGTGAGGTGTGTTCATGACAATTGAAAATGGATGGGATTTAGATGTGTGAAATTAAAGAACTTTATTAACATGTATGCAAAATGTGCAAGAACATGCATGGACTTCAAGAACGTTCAATAAGATGCCATCATGTGATGTGGATACTTGGAGAATGCATCAGCTATTCATGGGCATGGTAAGGATTCTCTTAAATTTTTTGAACACATGCATGAAAAAGGTGTGTTCATTTGTCTTTTGTCAACTTGTAGCCATGTACGTATGGTGGAATTTTTTTACTTAATTTTTTTATTATGTGATTAATCGAGTAGGTATTATTTAGTTATGAATTTCCAAAGTTTTGGAGGGTGATTCTAAAAAGGGCCATTGTAATTAGGACAAAATTTTACCATAGTTCCCACATGTTTTTATTCCAATGAATAGTTAATACCATATACTTTGGCATGCAATGGATAAACATGAAAAAATATAAATTTAGGATTAAAAACATAAAAAGGCCAAAAATATTATTTTGATAGTTTTTTGTTTTACCATTCCATGATGTGGTTATTAGTGGGTCCACTTGAGGATAAATATAGGGTGCAAACAATATATTTTGACCCTACTTGTTACCTTGTTTTCTACTTGTAAAATAGAAAAAAAAAAATTTCAAACTTTCTAACCTTCTTCTAGCATCTCAAATCAAATGGAACATCTAGATTTCCTCATTGGCACCTCTAGTTCCCCTTTAGCTTTTCAAAGACATTTTGTACCATATCATTTGGACTTGGAAAAATACTCCAAAAGTATCCCCAAAAATATATTAGAATTTTCATCACATCAATATTGAGGCTTGGGAAATTAAAAAAATTATTTGTAGAAAACATTCATATATTTTCAAGCACTTGAAATCTACTTTTCAACTACCAAAAATTAAAGGCCCTTTTCTAGTACTTGCAAGTGCATTGGAAAAACATAATTATATCAATTTAGCTTTTGAAACCAATGCCAACAATAGTTAAGAAACAATGTATGCAAAAAATTGATCTTAATTTCACAAATTTACTTGTACCTTTTATTTGGAGACCCTAACTTTTTGCAGAACATAACTACTTTTTGTGTTACTTTATCATGCTTTCACCTTATACCCTAGTCACAATTTCACCCACAACTTTGAAAACAACAACACACAAGTTGGAAAATTTTGTATTGTTCTAATTCCCCAACCTTTTTCTTGGTTTGACCATAAGACCTAAACCAACAAAATTGCATGTTAATTTGTCGACTCTTATCACCTTCAAATGTTTATTATCACAAGTATGTGACCATTTTTACATTTAATAACATTAACACTACATTAATAGAACATTAGTTAACACACGTGATAACATCCAACCACATCTTAATATACATATAAACTATCACTCATGGAATAAATAAGTACTAAATGGCAATGCACACATATATTTCAAATTGATAATGCATTCCTTGTTGCACAACTCAATTACCACGATTGATGGTACAAACGACACATCTCTTGGCATTCATGAATAAAGTATTATACAATGGGGCCCTCACAATGTTCATTTGCATCTTCATTGGTCAAATGTACACATTTCCTTAGTTCACAAAATTTGATGCCCTTAGGTTTAACCATACCCATGCATTGACATCATGAAATAACTATTACTTCATCTTTGGTTTCATTTAATTTTTGTAATCTGGTAATCTTAAAAGTAAGGATTCTAATTGATTTAGTAGAAAATTTAGTACCTAAATAATGACTTGGTGGGTAATAAACATTTCATAGGCATGAGTGGATTTAAGTCCATACATTAGTTGAAAGGGTGTAGGTCCAATGGTAACCTTGAATGATGTTTGGTAGTCATATATAACAATATGCAAATGTTCATCCCGACCATTATTCATTTCATTAACTAATTTGGTCATTAATGTTCCAATGATTTTGTTGGTTGATCATGTTTGTCCATTCTATTGAAGATAGTAGGTAATGGAGTTGGTTTGTCAAAACAAAAAATGAGTAGTTGAATAATGTCATGGATGAAATGAACTCCTTAATCAGTTACCAAGGTGAGTGGACTTCTAAACCTTCTAAGGATGAATTCATAAATGAATTTGATTGTAACAACTATTGTGTTGGTCCTTAAGGCTTTTGATTCCATCCATATGGTACCATAGTTAGTAACTACCAAGATATATTTGTTCCCTATTATATACTTGCCAATTGGTTTAATTGGTCATATGAAATCTAGGTCCCATTTCATGAATAGTTTTACAAGTAGCAAAATAATCAATTTTGTTATGCTAGATGTGACAAGGTTGCTAATCTTTTGGCAATCATCATAACTTTGACAGTAACTATGAATATCCTTGTACAATGTAGGCCACTTGTTAGTATTTAACAATTTGATAGGTTATGTTTGCCAAAAAAAATGTCTTCCATTTGTTCCTTTATGCATCTCTTGTAAGATAGTTGAGTTTCTTCTAGTTGGAAGCATATCTTCAAGATTTGATTATGCCCCATTCAGTAAAGTTGTTTTGAACAAGAGTCGAAAACATAGTCTTTAGGATGATTTTTTTTTGTTCATTAGTAAAATGCACATGAAAATATCAAGATTGGGAATATTCATATACTTGTTGTAACCAAATGGGTTGCAAAGTGAAAAATGTGGTGTTAATTGTTGATTTGGTGCCTTTGGGTCTTTTGTGGAATTTGGTAACTAAATAACTAAGGCATTGGTTATTAAATATGATCATCCAAGCTTGTATATTACCAAAAATTTGTACTCTAAGAATAATAGAAGCCATTAAGCAATTTGACCCAAGATTTGCAGTTTATGAATCAATTTGCCATATGGTCCACATAGAAAACAAAATTGTTTCCTAATAAATAATCTTGAAATTTGTGCAAGGTTATACCATCACCAATGCTTCAAGTTCGCTAGTTGTATAATTTCATTTGGCATTATTGAAAATTTGAAAGGTGTAACTAATTGATTGATTACATTTGTTGATAATGTTTTATGCCAACATAGCTCCCACATCAAAGTTTGATGCATTGGTGTCAACATGGAATTTAAGATCCCAATGAGGGGTGATCAAAATTGGCGTGTCCATTTACCAATTCTTGATTGTTTGCTATGATGTCCAACATTTGATAGTTCATTTGAAAGCTACAAATATGTGTATTAACTTTATGATTGGTGCCATGATTATTGTAAAATTATTGATGAAACATTTGTAAAAATGCACCATGATGTTGAATACTTCAATGTCTAGTGGATTTTTTTGACTATGACATATCAATGATTACAAAAAAAATCTTAGGATATGGGAGTTTTTCCTTCTTTAATGGAAACAATGTAGCCAAAAACAACCCCCAAATAAACCAAAAACATCAAATTTTCAAGGTTTAGGTTGATTCCAAAATGTTAGCATTTGTCAAAACAAAGCTATAATTTTTGTGAGTGGTAATGACATTGAAAATGTTGAAGTCATCCAAGAATAATTTCATGAAACTACCAAGGTAATCTTTGAATGCCAAATTGACAACCTTCTAGTAGATTGGTGGAACATTTTTCAAATTGAAAGGCATGACTATCCAAATGAAAGTTCCCAAGTAGTGATAAAAAATTGTTCTGTACTTGTCTTCAAGGGCTATCATACTTTGGTGGTAACTTAAAATTCCATCTAGAAATAAATAAATTTCATGACTTGTTATGCATCCAAAACTTCTATAGTAAGCAAAAGAGGATAAGGATCCTTCTTAGTTGTCAAATTGAGTTTTTGAAAATCAATGCAAATTTTCAACTCCCGATTTTTTCTTTCTTACAACTATAATTGGAGATATCCAAATAGCTTAATCTATTGGCTTGATGAATCTTGCAACTAAATGTTTATCTAGGTCATACTTTACTACAACATTTCATAGTTTGAATTCATTCAATATTTTGTTTCATGAATCGGTGTAATGGAGGTATCCAATTTGATTTGATGTTGAGCCATATGGGGAGGAATTCCTTTCAAAACATGATAACTCCACACAAATTTCTTGAACAAGGAAAAAAAAAATTCAAAATAATTATTTACAACTTCAGACCTTTACAAAATTTAATGCTTATATTATTTGATATATTAATTAAAATTTTAAGTTTTTTCCATAATGTCCAAATAACATAAATATCAAAATACAAATTTATCTACATAAAAAAATCATATTCAGCAACCAAAAATAGTATTGCCAAAAATATAATGGAAATATCATTTCCTTTTTCAACAAAATTATCATTATCACTCGCAAATCTAAGTATAAGGAAAAAAAAATGTAGAAAAGAGAGTTACAAAATTCATCATTGCACAAACTTATACCCCTTAAAGGGTGGCACATAACTTTTTCAAAAGCTATCAAAGGAGTTTAGTACAAGTAATGCCAACCAAGGGAATGGTTGATGCCCCATGCCGAACATGTTGGTGATTCTTCCAAAGGTTACCATCCTACAATTTATACTATGTTAAGTAAAACTTTTTAAAAAATTACCAATTCTAGAAACAAATAGCTACAAATGCATAAAAATTCAAAATTTTAAATGTTTCTTGTCTTTTAACATGAAGCCACTCACATTTTTTTTGACCACCAAGGAATTGCAAATGTCATAAGTTGTTTCATCCTTCATAAATCAAAACATCTTTCAACACTCTAATTTGAAGTGCATTAGCCAAATTTCACATGACTTTGAAAGTAAACACACAAAAGTCAAAACCTTAATGGATGCAACTAAATAGAGTTGGAGATTGGTGTGGCACACATTGATATAATGATTTAAAATATTAAGAAAAAAAAAACTCCCTATTAATCCATGACAATGCATGGGGCCATTTATGCCCAAAGATGTTGTCAATTTCTAAAGAATATGCTTATATATTTTTTCAATAATTTAACTTACAAGATCAATTACAATCCAAATTGATTGGAGTCCCCAAAATGTTTTCCTATCAACCTTGGATATTATAATGGTGTTCATTAATATTATCTTAGCATAGTGACATTCTTTTACCATGTTTTGCAAACTTACACCAAACTTGAGTGTGGCATTTAATTTTGTTTGACTTGGGGGACACAAATGTTTTACACTTGAAAATGGATATTTTGCTAGGTCTTGTGTTTTTGTCCTCTTGGAAACTTTGGTTCTTTGCTTGCTTGCATGCATTTTGGAATCTTGTTTGAAGTCAACGTGAACCCAACAAAAATGCAAACCAACATTTATGTATGCATGGAATTAATTTATTAAACTAAATGTTGGGTCAACAACATATCTTTTTGGCAAATTGGGTACTTTCCAAATGCTTAAGAATTAACAAGTTTAACCCTAGTAGCCATCATTAACAATTCTTGGTTTAGAGTTTAACTTTTAAGGTTCTATTTAATAATTACCAAACTTAACTCTAATAACCATCATTAACAATTATTAATTTAAGGTTTAGCTTTTAAGGTTCTACTCAAAATTTAACAAGCTTAACCCTAATAACCATCATTAACAATTTTTTATTTAGGATTTAGCTTTTAAGGTTCTACTTAAGAATTAACAAGTTTAATCCTAATAACCATCATTAACAATTATTGGTTAGATTTTAACTTTTTAAGGTTTTGCTTAAGAATTACCAAGCTTAACCCTAATAGCCATCATTAACAATTTATGGTTTAGGGTTTAACTTTTAAAGGTTATGCTTAAGAATTACCAAGCTTAACCCTAATTTTCATCATTAACAATTCTTGGTCTAGGGTTTAACTTTTTAAGGTTTTGCTTAAGAATTACTGAGTTTACCTTAATAGCCATCATTAACAATTCTTGGTTTAGGGTTTAACTTTTAAGGCTCTACTTAAAAATTAACAAGCTTAACCCTAATAACCATCATTAACAATTCTTGATTTAGGTTTTAACTTTTAAGGTTCTCTTGTATTGTTTTGTTCCCAAGTTGGCCCAATAAGTGTTATTTTTCTCACATGTTATTTGTGATGCTATATTAGATTGATGCCCAACCATGAGGTTTTTCATTAGTTATAAATTAAGAAAGGGTTGTTGCATAGGGGGAAAGAACAAAAAACCTTTTGAGCTTTTAGATAGGCTTCCAAGACTTTGAACTTGTTAATTTGGTAAATCAAAGTCTTAATAATTTCTCAAGCAAGGGAGCAAAACAATTATCCTCATTCTCAATAGTTTCAATCCTAACTCAAAAGCAATGTTGCATATAAAATTCTCTATTTACCTAAGAAAGAACCGATAGGTAACCATTGAGTATATGGACCCATGACCAATGGTTCTCAAAAAAATAAAAGAATATGTTTTGAACTTGTAAACTCAATTCTCCCCGAAAAAAAAAAAAAAACAATCAAAGATCTGGTCAAAGAACCTACCCTTCATCGTTGGTTGTTTGCCAATTCTTTCATGAAGCTCACGTGGGTAGTGGGCTTCATGAAAGAATTGGGAAACAACCTTGATGGTTAATATTAAACCCATATCGGTTCTTAGATTTGTTGAGGACGAGGGTTATAGATCAAAATAGGTTCTTTGATTTTCCTAAGAACCACATTACTATATCTTGAAGAACCATCCCAAGAACCGTTGGTTATTAGGTGCCATTTCTAACAACCACCCAACACTAGGTCTGGACAAGGTTTTGCATTAGGTTAAGTCATATGCTTATTGAGCGCCATGCCTTTAAGTAAGGGTTATGCATATATATATATATATATATATACACTATAATGGTTGTTGTATACACTATGGTAAAAGGCCTCGGCTCATGACACATGTGTGAGATAAACTATGTGGTTTCATCCATTTTTCAATATAATAGATATATGTGGTAGATATTGTAACTTGACATTAGTGCAAGATGTGAGACATGTGTTTTAGAACTCCCAACAACATTGGGGGTTTATGGTTTAAAATTGCTCCCAATTTTTAATTTTTTTTGAAAAATCAATGAACAATTAGAAAACTGTTGTTTCATATTCTTAAATCATTTTACAAGGGGTTAAGATTTTCAGGATTTATTATTTAAAAATATGAATATATATATATATATATATAGATATATAGATGACAAGTGGATGAGCATTATTTGGATCAAAGAGAAAATTTAGAAATTCAAATAACATCAACATGGATGAAGTTTTTAAAAAGTTCATAGCCCTTGTGTCATTGGCACAATTATATATTAAACCTCTTGTAAGGCCATTGTAATAGCTACCAACAAGGGGTCGTGTAATTACACTTGAGATCTTGGTAACTACATGTATGTAAATGAAACAAATAACAAGGGGTGTGTCACATTGTGGCCTCGCCATTTACATTAAAAAGTATCTTTGGGCAAAAAATAGGATTATGGAAACTCAAATATTTATTTCACCATGCAAAAATATAATCTTCAAAAAAATCCTCTAAAAGAAACCCAAAATCCTTCAAGATATATTATGACTAATTTAACCCTAATTTCCAGTTTCAACACAAGCCAAAATATCATCTTTCAAAAATGCTCCTATAAAAATAGACCTATTATTATTACCTAAGGGGCCAAAATCCCTTAAGCTACAAATGTAGTACCTTTTCAGGTTTGGCAAAAAACATATTAAATTTTTTTAAATGTCAAAAATTTAGAAAATTAAGGCCCCTTTTTGCTGAATTTTTAAAAAACTATTATTTATTGATGCAAAAATTTCATAGGATTCAAAAAGTTGTTACATGATACTGTTAGGGTTTTAATATGTATATTATTGCATGTACTTTAATTGATTTCAAGTTGTTGCTGCACATTTTTTTAATTTACATAAAAATTTGCAAATTTTTTTTAAATAATTTTTTTTTTGTGTTGAAGTCAAATTTTCAAAATAAAATAATTATTCAATAATGAGATGCTGAACCTGAAAAGGTACTACGGTATTCTCTATAATGAATCTAAACACAATATCCTTGCCTTTGTAAGCAAGGCCAATAAATAACTTCAACTACTCAAACTACATAAACAATATAAAAGAAAAGAATTCTACAAAGAGAATAACCCATTGATGATAATTTCGCTTGGTAGTAAAAATTATCTCCTAATACCTCGGGTGGTACCCTTGCAAAAGAAAGAGGAAAAAAGAAGAAGAAGAAACATGACCAAACTAACGAAAGAAATAAGAAGAAAGTGGGGTCAACATAACCTCCAATAGATCTTGTTACCATTGGACATCCTTCTTGGGTCTCTCCATGATGGTGCCCTATTGTCACCTTGTCTCTCTACTTCTACCACTCCCAACACTACCAATGACATTGTCACCCAAAGTATGCACAAACACTTTTGAAAAACACACGAGATTCTTCACATAAAAAACACATACAATATTTTCTCCATTATTCAAAAGCTCCAAATATAACCCCACCCAATTGTCTCAAACAAAGAAAAAGTAAGAGAATCAAATGAGAAAATGGGAGATATAAATAATGAAAGATCCTCACCTCCCTTAAAAACCCAATCCTCTCGATATTCTTCCTTACAAACTAGTCAACTCCTCCAAATCTTATCTCCAAATCTTACTTTTAATGATAATTAATTCATAACTAACTCTTTTTGAAAAACTAGTTAAAATTAATTAATATCATCTCATTAAATCTATTACTTAAGGAGATAATAGATAAACCTATTACTTCCTATCAATAAGTCCTAAAATTAACGGGTTTTATTTATTAAAATAACTAAATAGTGAAAAGATAAGATTTACCCTCTAACAATCATCCATTTCAACACTATTTTGGTTAAAGTGGCCTTAACTTTAGAAATTCTTATAGAACCCACTTCTAAGAAAATCATTTTAAATTTTTGAATTAATGTCTAAAGATGAAAATCGATTTAAAAATTCAATATCTTTGCTCCATTGGTCCAAAAATTGCAAAGCAACAAACATGCACACTATCTTGTTGAGCGCTTGATGGTACCAAAAGCAAAGTAGGGGACCCTAGTGTTTGGGAAGGTTATGGCGTGATCGTGACGTCCAAACAAACACCTACCTTCATATATACATTTCAAGTCGAGTAGATGTTGGTATGCTTACCAAACATACATCAAACGTCATGCTCTACAATCAACATGAGTTTTCAAGGTAATTTGTTGATGGCTCATCCATTTACAAGGCACAACTAGCTAATCCTAGGAATGGTAAATCAAACCATCTTCTTTTCAAAGGAGTCCAATGATGCTTGTATTGATGCTAGATAAAACTTTGGTAGGGTTTACAACCTTTTTTATGCATACTTTTTGGAGGTGTGTTATGTGATTTGATATGCAATTGTAATGTTAGGAGCTCAATTAGTTGCTCACCACCCATCACAAATTCCCTTATTTTTTTCATTGCTCTATATCTCTCAAAATTGGACTGTATTTTATTTTATTTAGGTAGGATTTGACATTGTATCCACACCACATAAAAATTGCATGCAAGATCAAGACCTTGAAGAATTGCTTCTCATGGCAAAAGATGTTCATATGCTTGTTTTATATAGTTTTGTGCAACGGTTGTATATCATAGAAAGAACCTAAATTCCAAAATTGTCCATTTTAAATTTGTGATTAAACTTGCAATCTAAATTTTGTTATAAAATGTGATAGTCTCCAAATTGGATATTATCAATAACACGATGAAGAACAAACAAGCACTCATCCATAACAACATCCTTTTTCATTTTTGACTAGATACTGATGAAAAATGTGATTATTTCCATTTTTGAAAATAAAAAATAAAAAATTGGCAATAAAAAAGACAGAAAATCAAACATTTGTAGCACTTATTAATTATTAATTTTGAAACAATGCAAATTTTTGTGCCTAGAACAAAAGAAAAAGAAAAAGAGAAAGAAAAAAGCCGTTGAGCTGGTTTCCTATTTTTGGATTCCACTTCTACTATGTTCAATCTTTAGGATAGAAGATCTTTGGGAATTAGAACCTTCTTACATGAAGCACAATCATACAAATTGTACAACCAAGTTCACAATTGGCATCATTGATATTTGATAATGTACACTTGACAGACATAGGATTTGTCCATGGTTGGGCCCAATACCCTAAACCCTAAATCAGGCTGCTATGAAGGGTTTTAAAAAAGTACCCAAATACCAGGACTGGGCTTGCATGAAAATTTTAGAAAGTACCCAATACCACAACTGGGCAAAGTATGTTCAAAAGTTGATACCTACCACAAACCGATCTGGGTTTCAACATGTAGAGCATTACATACCTGGTCATGAAAACTTGCATGTTTTGGTTGCATAGCCTGAGGGAAAAAAATGTTTCGATGAACCCAGTGATCATCAATGACGTTGGAGAAGGGAAGATGATGAATTTGGCCATGATGCTGCACATATAACCCTTTTCTTTTGCACCAGGACTAGCTCCTAGATTTACAATGCCACTCAATTATATTTGGTGTAGTTTGTTGCACCTTTGGTGGGGTATGAACTTCATGAAACAACATTTCATGGCTGCTTATATGAGGACTCCTGAGATTGTAATCTCATGCACATAATTGTTGGAGTTTCCCAACTGCAGTTCAAACCTGCTCCTTGATCAATGACACATAATTCTTGGAGCTCCCCAGCTGCCCAATTGTTCAAAACCTCTTTGTCAACCAAGATTCTTGGACTTGGAAATCATCTTTGAAAATGATTGTTCTGTCAGCCATAGCCATGCCCACCCACCAAAAGCAATTTGCAGATAACTCATTGAGTGACATTGTAAATCTAAGGGCCAGTCCCAGTGCAAACTTCTCACAGCTAGAGGTTTTCCCCTCCATTGATCCAGAACAGTTTGGTGAAGGTTTGGTCCTTAGGTCTGGGGCAAGCTGCTTCACATTCTGGAATCTCTGAAGCATGTGGCGTCCTTGCCTCTGCCTGTGATCTGTAAGCAAAACATCAATACACCACTTGACATGCTGCACTGATCAGTAGCAATTCTGATGACCTTGGTAATGTTTGGGCATGGTTCTTAGCAAGCCAACCTTAAACCTGATTTTGTTTCCTGGTTTGAAAATTGTCCACAAAGGCTCAAAGACTTATGAGTCCAATCAATGCACTGGATTTTTACTGGAACACATTTCTTCCCTCTGAACAGGCTGGAGGAATGCTCCCCATACATAAACACTACAAAAATAGTGAACTGTGGCACAATTCAAGAACTTCTTGTGACTAAAGGTTGGTTTTCTTCCACATTAAATTTGTTTCAGATCAAACCCTTTGACATCTCCATATTATGGAGTTAGTATCTTGCACATTTACAATAATACGCTGCAAAAATGGTTCTTAAATTTTCCAAGAAAAGCAACCCAAAATGAAGAGATCAAAGTATGTTCCAAAGATTTAGCAAATTTGCTAGAAAAAATAAAGTAGTAAAATCAGGTAGCCTGAGATTTTACCTTCAGTTTGAGGCTCTTGCAGCAAATCAATCTTTCAAATTTCCCATTTCAAAACCCAAGCATTATATCTATTAAAAAGTATCAAGCAAGTATACCTGATGACCAGAGAGCCGTTCAAGAATTATCCCAACGCCCCCTCCTGTTGTTAACAAACTACAACAAACCCACCAAAAACAAAATCCTCATATCTTCAGCATGCAGAGTTGATCATGAAGTGGGGCTGGTTCTCAAGAACCCTGCTGCATCCCAGATTATATAATTCTCACAAATACCTCCCCCAAAATATCTTAAACAGATAGAGACAAAGTATATTTCTGCAGAGAAAAAAAAAACAGGCAAGAAGGACTGCAAGAAAGATGGCTGGAAGAACAAAATATATCGTGCAAGAAACTTCTGACTGGTAAGTTGCCAAAGAACATGTCAGGGTTGTGCACTATCATGCGGAGGAGAACGACATCATGAGATCAGCCAGGAGAAGAAGCACAGCTACTCTCAACTGCAGAAACACGAGCAGGTCACAAAACAACAACGTGAGAATCATGCATGTCACAGAAAATGGTTGGATGGATCGCGAAAGAAAATTCCTTCTCTCTCACACACAAAAATGCAAAGTTCCAAAAGGAAAAAGAACCCTGCAGCTGATCAGTGATGAACTCCCTCATCCGCCAGATCTTAAGCTCAATAAGTGCAGACTTTATAGTGCTCAGATCAAAACGCAACAACTTCTCAGATACCAAACCAAACGAGCTTCCGATGGTCGCATCCGATACAGAAACGGGGCTCGAACTAGTGCTCCAAAAATCAGCTCTAGATTCAAACACCCACAATAGCGTATTTAGATTTGATCAGTGAAGGGTGAAGGACGAGGATAACCTAGAACTGCTGCATAGAGAAAGGGAAGAGAGAGAGAGAGACACACACACACACCAAACCCTAAGTGCCTTTTTTTGGGGTCTCTTGTTCTTGTTTGTTTTTCTTGCTCTAAATGAGTTTTCCTGATTTTATATGGAATTTCTATTCATGAGGAATCAGGATTCAGGATGCTTGATTTCAAAAATAAAGAAATAAAATTGGGATATTAAAAAAAAATCCAAAAAATTAGCAAAAAATAGTCAAATTTATGAGCTAAAAACACATTCCTCCAAAAATTTCCCAACTTTTTTTGTTGAAAAGAAATCAACAAATTTTTTGGGGGAAAAAAAATAAATCGTAGCTTGGTTTTATGAACAAATGAATTGATCTTTTCATCATTTTGGTTGAGTATGTAAGACGATTTGACTTATTATTAGTTAATTTGGGGTTTTGTTGGGGAATTTTAGGATTTTGGTTCATAGTTGATGGATGAGCTTTGTATTGAACATTTCAACCTCAATTTGTTTATTTGGATATGAATTTGTATAAAATATGAATATTCTTTGAACAAATTATGTAATTAAGATGCTAGATAATAGCAAATTCCCTAATGAACTATCCCATGCAAACATTTGAAAATATGACAAACAACATTAAAAGAACGTGAGAATACCTTGATCAAAATCAAAGCACTTGAAAATGCAATTGACATAAAAAGCTTGGGTAAATCCAAAACATTTTTTTGTAGTATGTCATGATAAATGTGAAGTTCAACATACCTTTCTATTGAGTTGGTAATAGTGACTTTGAACTCAAATTTGAGTCATTCAAAGATTTGAACTCCTTTTTAATTGTGATGGAAGTGATGCATAGATTAACCCATTATCAATGGAAATAATGGGAAGAAGGTGAAGGGAAGTTTGATTAACATAGATAAAGGGTTGGTTGCAATAGGTTGTATGTCATAAGAAACCCAAAAATCATTGAAGTGTTTGTTTTGTTCACAACCAGATTGGCATAGATTACATAAGAGCTAATATGAAGAAACTTTAACTTTGGTGTTAATTGTTATTAGACCTTCCAATTGCTTCATGTAAAAAACAATTAGTCAAATTAGCACATAACAATGCAATGTCAATACATAAATAGGTGATATCCAAGTTTTGGCTACAAACGATTGCTAGGATAATAAGAATAAAATAATATTTGATTATTGGAAAAAAATTATCATCATAATCAATGCCGTACATTTGGGTATAACCCTTGGCAATCACACATGCTTTGTAGATTTACCATCAATATCAGTTTAAATGTGAAAACCTCACTTGTTATCAATCGTCTTCCTTCCTTGAGGAAGATTTGTGAAGGTCTAGGTGTTATTCTCGAACATGTTCAAGGAATATCATCTTTCATAGCTTTGATCCACTTTGTGTGTTGTGGAATGTCAATAAATTATAAATAAATGTTGCACTATGTATTAGAAGATTTGATGATTTCAATGAAGCCAACAAAAGACATTGAACCCCTCAAGAACATAGTAATCATTGTGTTGATGAGGAGGGTCATGGATCCATTTGTCACAAACATGAATTGAACGGACATTGTCTTGAACTTTCACATGTTGTGCATTTTCAAGCTCATTGCTAGAATCAAATTAGAGTATGGCCTCATGGTGATCATCATAAAAAAATTCAAAATTTTTCAAGCCCTCAACAACTATTGGCTCATGAGGGGACATTTCAAAAGGTATCATAACATAGTAGGGGTGGTATATTCAGTGATATTGCACAAAAAGGTCTATGTATAATATAATGACTCATTTTTTGTAGATACATAGTTCATATGTTCATACAAATCCCTGACATTTTTTTAAAAAATTGCTCAAATGGACATAATTATTTTTAAAAATATTTCATTACTATAATCTTTGGTTACTAAATGTTCATTCACCTATGGAAATTCTTAAACTTAAATCAAAACCTATATCAAAAGATGTTGATGTCATTTGTTATGGTGAATGTAACTTGAAAATCTTAAATGGAAAACCCATAAAGTTTACATGAATGAAAACCCAACTATGGATTTTAAAAACATGTTCATTAGCAATTTGTTTTTGAAAAATCAAAAAAATAAATTTAAAGGAATCTGAAAATAAGGTCTAATTTTAATATTAAAAAAATCTATAAAAAAAATTTGCTTAAGGTTTTTAGAAAAAATATTTCACAAGTAAATTTATTCTTTCATTCCTCAACATGTACTTAATCGTTATAAGAAAATTGGAATGGAATTTCATGTTTTTTAAAAATTTCTTGACAATTTACTCAATCAACTAGTTCATATTTTTGAGTTTCAAACTTCATTATTAACAATGAATGTGTTATTTTCAAAAGAGAGTTGTACATTTATGTGTTCATAATCAAGTTATTAATATATAATCAATTGTTGATTGGCAAACTCAATATTGGGTGCATTCACAGATTAATGAGTCATAGGAACTGTAACCATTGCTTAGGTTTACTTGATTAAAATTGTGTAAAAATCCAACTTTTATGAACACTAAATATGAATCATTAGTCCTTTTATAATTTGATGTGTGTTTAATTAAACAAGGGAAACAAGATTATGACATAAGATTGGATATTTTAATTTTTAATACAAATGTGAGACATTTTTCACCACAAAACACTATGTTGTGCATGACCATTTATTGAAGATATATATTTGAAAAGCATTTGATGAATAGTAGATGGAAGAAATTTTGAGTTATTTCAATGTTAAAAATTACTATGGAATATCATTATACTTGGTTTAATGTGATATGAAAACTTGGTACATAAGATATTAACTTTTGTAACTAGATTCACATACTTGTTTCTATGGATGAAAATATGATGAAAAGGTATGGATGAACCATGTATTAGTTTAACATCATCATGTTCATCAACAATTAGGACATGTGGATATGGATTGTTTAATATTTGAATTGTATGATCATTTGACATTTAAAATATAAGTCATAGGAATGAATGGGTGGACTTTTGTTTTTAATTGACAAAATTAGGGCATTCATGCACTTTAAACTTAACATATTAAAGGTTTCTTGGTAAGAGTGATAGATTGAAGATATGCACGATTATCACACAACATTTAGATGACAAGCTTGTAAGATTTTCCTCTTGATTTTGTGTCAAAGAAAATTTGATTGTGTGAATAAAGTTGTATGGAAGACTTTGCAATGTATAGCCATTGTCAATGAATGATCGGAGGACAATCTGCTAAAGGACCACTTCTATGTACTCCTCCCAAAAATCCTCAACAATTGAGTTACATCAGAAGTGAACCTAACAATCTACTAGCAAATGGGTTAGTACCAAGTTGGCAAAGGTGACCACTACTTCTACATGTGTAGCATACACTATAATTACATGAAAACATTGTAAACCAACTACTTAATCCTTCACATGTGTGGCATGCTCATGTTCATGATTACACATCAAGCTCCAATTTCATGCATGAAGTTCAACCTTCAAGTTCCAATGGTATCAATGTTTTTGTTTCGAATGCATCTCCTTCAAGTTTTTATTGAATGAACTTATGTAACTTGGGGACTCAAGCATAAATAAAAGTTAATCTAAGTGTTTACATATTTCTAGGTCTTGTGTTCGACAGATGGAGGGTTTCAAAAACCAAACGGGGTCAAATTCAACAAAACTGATAAAGATATCATGGTGGATGTTGATCACAACATAGAAACCTATCATGAATGGTATAAGAAAAATTGGAAAGAAAATACACATGAAAAGGCACAAAGCCTAGCCAAGATTGTAAAAGAGCATAGGTCATCATTATGGTTGTTGAAGCTCTACATCAAGGTGGTCAAGGTGGTGTTGTGAAGTGGATTGATGCATATTCTAGACATGGCCAAAAGGTAAATGTAAAGATCAATGTATGCTCCAACAAAATTGAAGGGGTACAACAAAGATTTTCAACTTGTTTTTAAAAAGTTGTTGGGGCATCCAATTATGAAAGCTATGTTGCCCTATACTTGATTGGTGCTTCTATTGTGAAATGAAACCATGAGATAGTGGGTAACATGAGAAATGGATTAATCACCAATTTGATTGGCCAACATGAATCCAAACTTGTGATGAAAAAGATATTGTATATACTTTGGCATCCTCATAATCATTGAATAGTGAGTAAACCATTTTTGCAATTTTAGGTGTTGATAAATGAACCATTAGGAAAGGTGCACAAATGAGCAAGCTTTTAAACACACAAAATCATGTTTTTTGGTTGCACAATAGGAAGGAAAAATAGGGAAATGTTATTATTGAGTTTACCAATAATCTTGTGATAAATTAGTGGAATACAAAAACAATAATTTTTGCTAACCACAAGGATGTTGTGAGGAGGATTGGAGTAAAATTCTATGAGTCACATCATTATCTACAAGTTTCAAAAGTTTTTTTTTTTTCTTTTTTTTTTTTTCATTCTTTGGGGATTTTAACAATTGTTCCATTGTCTTTTGAATTTTGTTGATGATACAATTATTATGTGGTTTGATTGATAAACAATATGGAGTTGTTTGTCCTACATTTGAAGTTGTGTTTTAAGTAATGGACGAAATGAACATATGAAATGGCAATCTAGAGGTAAAAGCAATCTTCTATATGTGCTTTGAAATGCTATCAAAATTGATATGCACGATGAAGATCTATGGTTTTTAATGTTTATCATTTGATTTTTAAGACCAAAAGGTTAGATCAAAATAATCTTCTACTTTCTTTCATTAAAGTCATGAATTTTACAAATTTGAAAATGATGTAAGTGGAGGGCATAAGCATGATAAAATATGCTAGCCGAAGAAACTTGCTACTTTTTTGGAAAGTATCCATAAAATATGTTTTAATGTATTGATCCTATAAATATTATTTAAGTCAATGATCAATAGGTTCTCTAACTTCATTGCATAATATTGAAAAAACACATGTTTTAATATGCATTTAAGTACATTTTTATGTAATGCAAATACAAAAAATACATGTTGTAGTTGTTCAAAATTGAGTTACAAGTACATGAAAGTAAAACATCAATTAGAAATATTATACTTTTAAGTTGATAAAGTCCTAATGTGTATGGATATAGTTTTAACTTCTCATATTCTAATCATAATCTATCAAAGTTTTAATGTAAAAGTATTTTGGAAAATTTGAACAACCAACCAATTTAAAACATATTTTTCATCCATTTTCTTAATATAAAAATTCCTTAAACTTTATGTACAACTTACAATAAATTCAATTTCAAATGTTCTATGATATCAAAATGCAATGGCCTGAACTTGTACGTTCTATCTTTAAGACGGCACATTTCAATAGGTTTTAAATATTTTTAAAATGGTATTGTTGAAAAGAGACTGTTTTTGAAATTAAATTGTTTTAGGACAATTTTTTTGGCATACTTTATCATGCTTAGACCCTAAGTTGTTGTTATTAATTATCCTAAATGTGATTGTAATGCTTGTGTTGTTTTCAAGTCTTTAGTAGGGTCCTTTTTCCTAAATCCAAAGCGTTGTCCTGTTTAGTTTGTTACAATTGCTTACTACTTAGTTGGTTTTAATTGCATGGTTGATTAATTAGGTTGTTTTTCTTAATTAACAAGGGCTTCATTGATACTAACAATTTGCCCTTGGAGTCCTTAAGGTGTTTAGTAGATTATTAAATAGTTTTAATCTAAAACATAGATCTTGTAGTCTATTGATTTTTCAAAGGAGCCCTTAATACTTTTTCATGTGCTTGAAATGATTTGTAATGCTTATAATGTTTGCAGTGCTTGAAGTGATTTGTAGTAGTGCTTTGAAAGTTTGCCTACTTGAAGTGATTACAATGTTTAAATGATCAAACAAATGATCTATCCTTTGAGTATTTACAAATTTTGACTTTGATTATTGCTTTCAAATAAATTCCATGGTGTAAGACATTAAGCTTTAAGCTATAATGGAATGAGTGGTTGTAGTTCGAGTTTTTTTATTGTTTTCAAGTTTAAGTATCTATATGCACAAGTTGGGTACATGAAATTCCATTCCCTTACAACTTGGTGGGTGTGTAAGTTAACAACTTGGAATACGTGTTATTGTCATTATCATCAAGAACTTAAGGAACATTTGGTTGGCTTGAACGACATCAAATTAGATGGCAAGGGGATCTATGACACCTACATGTGTACATGTGCCCAAGTTTGTGACACAAATGTAGACTTAATTAGTGTTGACAAATGCAATGTTCACCATGTTACTTATCATGGCCTTACAAATCTTTGGACTGCCATTATTTGCATGAAATTAATTTAGTCTATTTCGCACAATCAAACTTGTGTGATGGGTCATGCATGCTTTGTGGCATTGAAATTAAATTTAACTTGTCTCCTAAAGTGTTCATTGCTAAAAAGCTTGTCAACTGAAGGAGTATAAGCTATGATATTGTTGGGCATCCACCTAATGGTAAAAAGAAAAAAATTCCAAAGGTTCTCTATCATGTGACTCTTCCCTAGAAAATTAGTTTCCTGCTTCAAGCCAAGATTGCAATCATTAACGATGCATAATTATGTTTCAAACTACCAATAACATCAATTCAAGTCCATACTTTGAACAATACCTTCTAATTCAATCATATATTGTGTGGATTTCTTTGAGAATTGCATAATGCAAGTAAATAACAAGATCCAAAGTATGCATTGGCATAATGTGACGCGCTCCCAAGTCCCTAGTTAGCCCCAAGTTGGGGCTAAGTCACTTAAGTTGCGGAATTTCTGGGACTCAGGGCATGTTCAGCTTCCAACATTAAAGGGGGTGAGAGGGGCGTGGTGAAAGCTCCGGGATTAAACTAGGAAGAGGGACAAGCTTACTCATTTACTCGGTCCTGCATCCAAATCCAACCAACAAGTTGGTTAGAACTCATTTTGCACACTTTTAGTGTTAGGACAAGCCACGGGCGACCTTGGACTCACTTGACTCACCATGGCCCGGACTCAGGGGAAGCCACCACCTTCCCCCATATAGTATTCTTTGCAGCTTTCCGCCACACTTGCATCCAAATGGCTCTTTTTCTTGGGACTCCCAAAGTGGAGTCCTGAAACTATCCCGGTTTGGACTCCCGGGACTTTGGGTGTTCATAACTTCTCGCCCCAAACTTGGATCGGGACGAGGTTTCAACCAAAGTTGTAGGTCTCCTCAAGAGCTTCGTAATGGTGTGTTGCACTACACCTACACACACCGGAATCGGGTCGATTCCCAACTTTTAGTGGTCGGGAGTCAAATTGGCAGTTTGACTCCCGACCTTTCTTTCAACCATAACTTGTGTTATAGATGTCCAAATGGCTCATGCAAGGTCATTTTGGACACTTACACTTCAAGACCTTTCCAACGATATAAAGAACGTTTCAATGCGAGATTTTTTAACCTTTACAATTGTGCTCTAAATTTTCGGGAGTCTCGAAGGACTCCCAAGTCCCATTTTCGGGAGTGTGAGTGGTGACCTCACACTTCCCTCAAAGTGGGGTTGCGACATAATGTTTGGATAAACATATTTTTCCATTTAACTTACAAACTTGATTTTGTGAATGTCTTATGTGGTAACAACACACCTAATGTCATCAAGGAATTGCATTACTATATTTTAGATGTTATATCTCATTACATGTTTCTAGTCCAACACTACTTCAAATTACATTAATAGTTTATGAAAAGCCAAGAATGTTCACCAAACGAACATATTGTTTGGAGTGATGGTTACTTTGGGGTATTCAAGAACATTAAACTTGGTATTTTTTTTCATGATATCCAAGCTTAACTACATTTGCATCTTGTTTATTTAGATGCTACATGATTTGGAATTTTTTTGCCACTAGACATGGTGTGAGTCATGGATTATAATACCACAAATTGTTAAGTTTTAGTTTTATAATTTTCCTTGGTATTAATGATTCGAATCCTGATAAACCTCCAAGTAATAATTATTAAGAGTTGAATTAACTTTTGGATATTTTAACGTAGAAAACTCTTTTATTTAAATTGATGCAAGGCTTAGTTAATTTTAGGACCTAGTAAACCTTTTAAGTGCATGATCATTTTATGTTGTAGAGAAGGGAAAGGGGACGTAGAATTAGATTTGATTTATTGATATATTGGGAATACAAGCCCATAATTAGCAATAACATCTCACCATGACAATATTAAGTTAGTCTGTAAAATAATCTTCAGGCACGAATGATGTACTTGAAAGATTTTTGAGATGCAATCCTAATACATCTATATTTAGTTTTCACTTTTATCAGACTCTTAAATAAAATCAAAATCAAACTTAGGGATAAACATTTCCACCTTAGTGGCCTTAGGTGAATTACAACTTAGTAAACAACTTTAAGGGGATAGATCATAATTGCAAAAACTCCAGAATGCAACAAATGGTGCGAGCTAGGTATTCGGCTTGATGTTCCATGGGAAGGGGATTGATAGGGCCTCGCAGCCAACAATTATGGCCATCACCGGGAACCCAAGTTTGACAATGAAGACAAACATCATCGTCTTCACATTAACATTCTTCAAACCTTTCTGGTGCGGCTCCATAAGCAAGAACAAATTCTAAATAGATTGCTAAAACATGTGGGTTAAGAGACAATCGATGATCCCATGTTGAACGATCGACTCGAGTGCGCACCATTTTTCTAAACGGTTCTTCTTCGCGCGATTGTTGAGAGACCTTCATGTCAAATGATGCTTCTTCAAGCTCTTCCTTTTCTACTAGTGAAATTGGAGGATTCAAAGCCGTAACAACATCATCCGCATGACTAAATGTTCACCTGCATCAACAAAAAACCAAGAGGGTAGTAGAGGTAATGTGGTACTTGCGTTCAGAAGGGGTTGAGGTTTTTTTATTTAACAAATTAGGGTAGGCGTAAAATGTGGGAATGACGGTGGAACCTCATGAAAATTCGAACATCCTAAATCTAATGGAGTCATCGAACCCTAATTTGACAGTGTATCTAGAAGTATGTGAGGGTTTTTGTGATGCAATTTTTAATTCTAATTTACTATGTACTACATAGTTAATTAGTGCATGGAACAAAAAATAAGTAGGGGATATCAAAAGAGTAAATGGTATGCGGGGATGTTACTTCAACCATTGAATTGATTTAGTCAAGTAAGGACTCAAGGATGTTTATTTGTTACTACCGATAGATTGTCCTAGTAGTTAATTACTTGAAATAATGAGGATGAAGAAGTAGGATGTGAAGGTCAACGGACGGAAAGGATAAGGATCAAGCTCAAAAACCTCATCAAGATATCCAAGATAAGGGGAAGGATGAGTCTTCTAATCCCATTAGTCATGAGGATTGTCATCCTACATGATTGGAAGATGAAATATCTTTTGTGTCTCATTGGGCCCAAAAATTTTCATCTTAAAATCAATTGGAAGGCAAATCATTCTCAATTCTCATTGCTTCTTGAAGGATGAAGGGTCCATTGATTGGAGGGAAGGATTTCAAAGCTTCCATTGGACAGGGGAAACAAGCTCAAGGAAAGGTCATGTAGGCTTATGAAAGGAGAGAAGAGTATCTTGTGTGGAAAAAAAAGAAAAGGAGGAGAATGAATGTGTGAAAAAAAGATTAATTCTTATGTGTGGAAAGGTTGTTCATGGAAAAGATGTGTGCAAGAAATAAGCATGGAAGACATTCCATGACAAAACTTCTGGAGTTTTATTTCAAATAGTTATTCCTCTCAAATCCACCATTGGATTTGTGTCAAACTTAAAAAAGTTTTTTTTTAGGAGGTGTAGAAGGTTCTCTCCAATTTTCAACATCATCGAGGTTGCTGTAAGGGAGCTACGCTTGTCGAAAGTAGAGGGTGTTTGTAGTGGAGTTCATGGAAGGATTTCCATGACAAAGCCTTAGGAGTTTTATTTCAAATAATTGTTCTTCTCAAATCCACCGTTGGATTTGTGTCAAACTTTTAAAAGTTCTTATTTAGAAGGTGTAGAAGGTTCTCTCCAATTTTCAGCATCATCGGGGTTGTTGTAAGGGAGCTACACTTCCTAGAAGTAAAGGGGGTTAAAATTGTCTGTTTTTTTTCCCTCAATCTAAGCAAAGTGATTTTTAGTCCCAAGGCTTAGCTCTTGATCAAAAGAATAAAAACTTATAAGATTTTGTACCATGGCTCCTTTTTAGATTAACTTTTCAAAAATCCAATGCATGTTAGATTATGAGGTTATGTGTAGATGTTATGACGAATGGAACAAAAGGGGTTCAACCATCAAGCGTGACATTGAATGAACATCAACATAATGCCCCTTCACATTCCATCATGGTGAGTTACGATTCTCCCAC